>MDSZ01166738.1_pt1 | contig 11582 bp, 10 predicted proteins | sample 811201 | NCBI WGS metagenome assembly MDSZ01 (sample SAMN05326647, study PRJNA326480) | marine metagenome | isolation source: seawater | place: Indian Ocean: North | collected 2010 | reverse complement strand
TGGGAACGGGCCGCCGGGCTAGTGCATCGATCAGCACATCCGACACGAAAACAGATTTTGTTTTTGGCTTGACGCAACCCTTTCTTTTTGGTCGGGACTTAACAGGCAGTGTTGATTTATATAAAGGAAAATCAGATGCGAATAATACCTCGACCAACCAGACAGGTTTTGATTTAGGGGCGCGGTTTGATGCGGCAAATGACGTATATCATAGCGTCACTTACGGTATTTCAACCTCAAAGATTACCAACACATCAACGTCGGCGACTTCAGTCACTGGAGAAAACGGAAAATCACTGCTAAAATCTGCTATTAGTTACACCATCGGCCGGGACACACGCGATAATCGCTTTGACCCGACAGAAGGGTTTTTCAGCGAGATATCAGAGACTTTTTCAGGGGTTGGTGGTGATGTGAATTTTTTGCGCTCAAGCCTCCGTGGTGGTCTCTATAAACCTTATTTGTTCAAATCTTTGGTTTTGGGTGTAAAAGGCCGGGTTGGGCATATTAGTGGGCTTGGTGACAAAATTACGCAGTCAGAGAGATTCTTTCTCGGTGGTCGGAATGTGCGTGGCTTCGGCTCAAACGGAATTGGACCACGTGACAAGGGGTCGGGAGGCGCTGTTGGCGGTAATAATATCTACAGCGGCACCGTTGAGGTTGTATCAAATCTTGGTGTATCCAAGGATGCTGGTGTGAGATGGACTGTGTTTTCTGACTTTGGGTCGGTATGGGCGACTGATTTTCCATCTGGGGTTACGAAACCTGATGATCAAGCTATGCGCAGCAGCCTCGGATTTGGTATCCTGTGGAACACGGTGATTGGACCATTATCATTTTATTGGGCAAACCCTGTGGCTGAGCAAAGCCACGACAATACTAAAACCTTCCAATTTTCTATTGGAACGAGACTGTAAATGAAAAGGTCTTGCCTCTATCGAATTGCGACAATTTACGTCTTGTTTATCTGCGGTATGTCGGGTGTCTTGGCGCAAACCGCGAGCGAAACGACGCCGTCATCGCAGTCAATGGTAGTGCAACGTATTGGTCTTGCCGATCTCAATGGAGTCTTGCGGGCTGCCGATGCAAATGTAAAGGTTCGTGAACTTCTCGATACACAACGGCAAATATTTCAAGATGAATTCAGTGTGGTTGAAGCAGAGCTTCAACAAACAGAAAGAGATTTGATGTCAAAGCGCGAACTGCTCGCACCTGAGGAATACGACAGACAAATCAAAGCCTTTCAGGCACGGGTGACCCAACTTCAGCAAGATATTCAGAGAAAAAGACAAGCTATTGATAATGCATACCAAAAAGCTCAGTCTGATATTCGTGCCGAGGCCTTCGCAATCATTACTGAAATTGCCAAAGACAAGAAATTAGATTTGGTGTTAAGTCATGACGCAAGTCTGATTTCCTTGCCGCATCTTAACATTTCGGACGAGGTTTTAACGCGCCTTAACGAACGAACAAAGAATGCACGCATAGAAATTCAAGTTCAAGAACCGAAGTCTCAATAGGCGTTTGTTTGATGTCGGTTGATCCCAGATTCTTCCGTATTGTTGAAGGCATCAAGGTGGTTGACCTTGCTGCCCAAATTGGTGCATCGATCAATAGCGGTGACGCAGACCAGATTATCACTGGGGTTGCACCACTGGCTAATGCTGGAAAGGGCGAAGTGACATATCAGAGCGCTGTTCAGCTGGCTGGAAGTGGGACTATGGATGGTGCCATTATCATCACAACAATTGACATTGCAGCTCAACTTGCCAAAATTTCCAAAGTTGAGAATGAGCAAACCATCCTAATTGTCGATTATCCGCGTAGATCCTTTGCCGCCGCGCTCGGTTTGATTGTGCAACCGGCTGAACCGGGGGCGCGAAAGAGTTCTATTGATCAATTAGCAAAAATCCATCCAAAAGCATCGGTTGGGGACGGCATTGTGATCGGCGCTGGGAGCGTCATTGATGCCGGGGCCGTGATCCAATCTGGTGTCGTAATTGGTGCGAATTGTCATATTGGTGCGAATAGCGTTTTATCGCATTGCGATATTGCTAGCCATGTTACTATCGGCGCTGGCACGGTCATTGGTGATAGTGGGTTCGGATTTGAAATAACAAAGGATGGTTCCATTCACTTACCTCATGTCGGTATTGTGCAAATTGGTGATGGATGCCGCATTGGCAATCAGTGTTCTGTAGATCGGGGCAGTCTTGGCAATACCTCGCTCGGCCGATCAGTGATGATCGATAATATGTGCCATATTGCGCATAATGTGCAAATTGGTGATAGGTCGATTTTGGCAGGACAATGCGGAATTTCGGGCAGTGTGAAGATTGGCACAGATGTAAAAATAGGTGGGCAGGTTGGAGTTGCACCGCATGTGACAATCGCAGATGGCGCCGTTTTATCCGCGCGAAGTGGTATAACAAAGGATGTGGCGGCAGATATGGAAATGGCTGGTTTTCCGGCAATTGAGGCGAGCCTGTACTGGCGCGAACGTGCGGTATTGCGGCGATTATTAAAATCATCGCGCCCATTTTGGAAAAACATTGAAAAAAAATAAAACGCGATGAAGAATGCAGACCGGATAGAGAGGTGTGGACATGTCAGATGTGATTGAAGTAATCAATATTGACCAGATTAAGAAGCTGATTCCTCATCGTGCACCATTTTTGCTGATTGACCGCGTAGAGCATGTTGTTTTGGACAGCGAGGCTACCGGTATTAAATTGGTCAGTGTAAACGAACCTTATTTTGTTGGACATTTTCCTGATTTTCCGGTGATGCCTGGAGTATTGATTGTTGAGTCTCTTGCCCAGACAGCGTCGGTTATGGTGTCAGCCAATACACCTGACTTAACAGACGGTAAACTTGTTTTTTTTACCACTATTGAAAAGGCAAAATTTCGCCAACCAGTGCGGCCTGGTGATCTTGTAAAACTACATGTGGTGAAGAATGCAAACAAAGGGCCCTTGTGGAAATTTGCAGGAAAAGCGTCGGTTGACGGGAAGGTTGTTGCGGAAGCTGATTTTGGTGCAATGATTGTAGACCCGGACCGTTAGAATATGACACAAAACATTCATCCAACGGCGATCATTGATAGTGCCGCAAAACTTGGTAACGGCGTGTCCATTGGCGCTTACAGCGTGATTGGCCCTGATGTCACAATCGGCGATGGCGTTAAGTTGCATAATCATGTTGTGATTGATGGCTGTACCTATGTTGGCGCGGGGTGCGAGGTTTTTCCTTTCGCTATGTTGGGCGGCGCGCCACAACACATCCGCTATGATGGTGAAAGATCAGAGTTACATATTGGTAAAGGCTGTTTGATCTGTGAACATGTAACGATGCATCCGGGCACCGCCATCGATGCTATGAAGACGGTTATTGGTGATAATGGGCTGTTTTTTGCTGGGGCACATGTGGCGCATGATTGTGTGGTTGGAAACAATGTTATTTTTGCAAACAATGCCGCGCTCGGTGGCCACGTCAAGATTGGTGATTATGTCACCCTAGGTGGATTTGCAGCAGTTCAACAATGGTGCCGAGTAGGGGATCATGCGATGATAGGAGCGCATAGCCTTGTTGATGCTGATGTAATTCCCTTTGCAATTGCTGCCGGTAATCGTGCGACATTAAGTGGTATAAATGTGATCGGCCTTGAACGGCGTGGATTTTCTCCTGAAATCATCACCGGTCTGCGTGATTTGTTTCGCCACTTAATTCGTGGTGGCGGATTGTTTGCTACAAGGCTCTCGTTGGCCGAGCAACGGTTCTCAGGCACAGTTGAATACGATGCTGTGTTTGAGTTTATCAGCACTGCGGGCCGCAATGGGGTATGTCAGTCATATAAGCGTCGGTAAACAGGGTGAGAAGGAGACGACATGACGCGTCTTGCCGTAATTGCTGGGCAGGGAAATTTGCCGCTTCAGGTTGCGCGAGCAGCTGATGCAAAAGGTTATGATGTAGTAATTTTTCCCATTGAAGGTCAGGCGGACGCTGTGTTTGAGGGTTTTGTTGTTCAGCCGATCAGGCTTGGCGCGATTGGAATGGCGCAGGGATTTTTGAGCCGTCATGAATGTAGCCAAATTGTAATGGTTGGTAAGGTTGTGTGGCCATCATTGAGTGCGTTGCAGCCGGATACGACTGGCATTAAGCTTTTAACAAAGTTAACTAAGCGTGGTGATGACTCGGTTTTACGAGTGATAAGCCAATTTTTTTATGAACATGGTATTGAAACCATGCCGGTAAATATGTTTCTAGAGGATCGTGCAATGCCAGCTGGACAAGTAGCTGGGCCTTTTCTTGATGACCACGGTAGATCCTTGATTGAGATCGGCGTGACTATTTTGGACAGATTGGGCGCGTTCGATGTTGGACAGTCTGTTGTGATCCAAAACGGGCGCGTTTTGGCGATTGAGGCTGCTGAGGGTACATCGGCTATGCTCGCGCGTTCGGAAGATTTAATCGACTCAGACGCCGGACCGGCGGTATTTGTGAAAATGCAAAAATCGGGTCAAGATCACCGGCTTGACACACCTTTTGTGGGCGCTGAAACAATGCACACCGCCGCTGCCGCGGGAATAAATATTTTGGCCATTGAGTCTGGTGCCGTCATGCTGGCAGATGATCTACAGAAATTGTCTGATATATGCGTAAAATATGAGATGAGTTTTGTTGGTATACCACTATCGGTAGAAATATGACCGCGCCAATTTTTATTCTAGCAGGAGAGGCGTCTGGTGATTTATTAGCTAGTCGAATTATGCGAGCTGTTAATTCCCATTATGGTCAGCATAATTGGGTTGGTCTTGGAGGCGATCATATGACCGCTGAAGGGCTTCAATCTGTTGGCGAGATGCGACGTTTATCACTCATTGGAATCAGAGACTCAATACTAAATTATATTAGTTTGTTAAATTTTGCTGATGAATTGATTGAATATATTTTACAAGAGCGACCACAGCTAATTCTGACTGTAGATGCCAAGGGTTTTTCGGTGCGGTTTGCGGCGAGGTTGCGCCGCCGCATGCAGCGTGAGAGTTGGATAGCACCAATTATTCACGCTGTTGCACCAACAGTGTGGGCGTGGGGTATGTGGCGACGCTATAAGTTTGCCCGCGTTTTCGATGGATTATTGTGCCTATTTCCGTTCGAGCCAGATTATTTTGCTCCGTTGGGGTTACCTAGCCATTTTATAGGCCACCCGGCAGCTTTCGATATCCAACCGCAATCATTTTTTAAGACGCGAATATCTTCTCCAGTTAGCGCACCGCAGATTACCATTTTGCCCGGCAGCCGTATGTCGGAAATTAAATATATTCTGCCGATTATGCTATCGGCAGTTGAACTTTTAAAAAATGCGTTTCCAAGAGCTATTTTTACACTACCGGCAGTGTCGCATCTTCACCAACAGATCAGCCTAATCTGCAAGGAAAAACCGATCAATATCGTTGATGGTGATGCCAAACTGTCGGTCATTTTGAGAAATAGCGACGCGGTGATGGCTGCATCAGGGACGGTGACATTAGAAGCGGCACTGCACGGGGCGCCGGGTGTAACCTGTTATAAAGCCGGTTGGCTAAGCGCTACTTTAGGCCGAATGATTGTTAATATGCAAAAAGTGATTCTGCCAAATGCAATTTTGGGGCGTGAGGTTTACCCATTTTTATTTCAGGAACGCCTTACCGCCACCGGACTTGCAACGGCGGTGACATGCGTCCTAAATGACCCTAAAGCAAAATCAAATGCTCAGGACGCTGCTCAGCAACTACGAACCATACTTGTGGCCGAAGCTGATCAATTCGACAAACTAGTGCTCGATGCTTGGGCTAAATCACTTGGTTTAGACCGGTAAAAAAACAATTAACGATCGGCAAGTTTTACGAAGGCACGCTGCTTTGGGCCGGTATAAAGTTGGCGAGGTCGGCCAATGCGCTGTGCTGGATCTCTGATCATTTCATTCCATTGTGCAATCCAACCGGTTGTGCGCGCTACAGCAAAAAGCACAGTAAACATTGAGGTAGGGAAACCCATAGCCTTGAGGATGATACCTGAATAGAAATCTACGTTTGGATAGAGTTTCTTTTCAATGAAATACCTGTCCTCAATTGCAATTCGCTCAAGCTCCATTGCCAATTCCAGAAGCGGGTCATGAACGCCCAATTTGCCGAGCACTTCATGACAGGCTTTGCGCAACACTTTGGCACGTGGGTCAAAATTTTTATATACGCGATGTCCAAACCCAAACAACCTGAATGGATCATTACGATCACGCGCTTTTTCAATATATTCAGGAATGTTCTTTTTATGGCCGATTTCGCTGAGCATGTTTAGAACGGCCTCGTTTGCACCGCCATGCGCAGGCCCCCACAATGAGGCAATGCCGGCAGCGATACAAGCAAAAGGATTGGCTCCAGATGACCCAGCGAGCCTCACTGTCGATGTTGACGCATTTTGCTCATGATCAGCGTGCAATATCAAAATTTTATCCATGGCATCAGCCAAAACAGGATCAATCACGTACTCTTCGGCTGGGACAGCAAAACACATATACAAGAAATTTTCCGCGTAGGTTAAATTGTTACGAGGATAGTTGAACGGCTGACCGAGTGAATATTTATAAGCCATTGCAGCTAATGTTGGCATTTTTGCAATCAAACGACGCGAGGCGATCATCCGCTGTTGCGGGTCGTGAATATCAGTTGAGTCATGATAAAAGGCCGATAGCGCTCCAGTCACACCGCACAAAATGGCCATTGGGTGCGCGTCACGCCGAAATCCGCGCAAGAAGATCGACAATTGTTCGTGCGCCATCGTATGACGAGTAATGGCGGTGTCAAATTCAGATTTTTCTTCGACTGTTGGCAGGTCACCCTCAAGCAAAAGATAAGCAACTTCAAGAAAATTTGACTTTTCGGCTAGCTCTTCGATCGCGTATCCGCGATGCAACAAGACACCTTGTTCACCGTCAATATAGGTTAGTCCAGATATACACGATCCGGTAGCACCGTAGCCCGGGTCAAAGGTGAACATGCCAGTTTCTGCATAAAGTTTCCGAATATCGATAACCTGTGGGCCAATCGAGCCTGCGCTGACAGGCAAGATCACTGATTTTCCTGTGGTGTTATCTGTGAGCGTAACAGTTTTTTCAGTAACTTGACTGTCGGCCATCGGCGAGCCTCTTTAGATATAGTTGAAGAAAAATGCATCGGCTATTGTGTCGATCTAGCAACATACCCGTGAGGTTATGATGTACCTCAAACTTCCGTTATTTGCAAGCCACACGAAGCCTGGTCAACGTCTCAGCTTCGCCAAGAGCTGCCATGATCTGAACGATAGACGGCGATTGTTTTGTGCCGGTGATTGCCGCCCGCAAAGGCAAACCAATATCTCGCATCTTCAATCCGTTATTGTCTAAAAATTGGTCAATTTGGCTGCTTAAATCATCCTTGCTCCAACTTGCACCTGTAAGATTTGCGGCAAGTTTCATTAGGTTGCTTTTGGCATCATCGTTCAGCAATATGCTGGCATCCTCCCTAATGTCTGGTGCTCCATCGTGCAACAGATATCCTAGCTGAGACACGATTTCAAGGTGGGTCTTGGCGCGTTCCTGTAGTAGTGGAGCCAGCGCGATGATCCGTGTTTCGGCGCGAGGGCTGGTTGGGTTGATATGTGGTGCCAGCAGGTCATACAATTTCTCAGCTGATAGCTGTTGCAAATAGTGGGCATTAATGCCGCGGAGTTTTTCAAGGTCAAATCGTGCTGGTGATTTGTTGACATTGTCTAGCGAAAATACCGCAACTGCCTGTTCACGGGTAAAAAATTCGGTATCTCCGTGACCCCAGCCAAGTCGTAACAGATAATTGACCACGGCATCTGGCAAAAATCCCATGTCACGATAAGCATCAACGCCAAGAGCGCCATGCCGTTTCGATAATTTTGCGCCATCACTGCCATGGATGAGGGGGATATGAGCAAATATAGGTGCTTGCCAACCCATTCCTCGGTACACCATAAGCTGGCGGAACGCGTTATTCAGGTGATCATCACCGCGAATGACATGGGAAATGCCCATGTCATGGTCATCAACCACAACGGCCAGCATGTAAGTTGGGCTGCCATCACCGCGCAAAATTACCATATCATCCAGAAGCTTATTTTGAATAGTTACGGCTCCTTGGACGGCGTCTTCTATCGTAGTACTACCCTCTGATGGCATCTTCATGCGTACCGTAAATGGCCGATCAGGCCCATAAGCCGGGTTTCTATCGCGCCATGGTGATCGCAGCGAGGCCCCACTTGCCTTACATTCTGCGCGAAGTGCTTGTAATTCAGCGTCGTCTAAAAAGCATCTGTAAGCCACTCCTTTTTTTACAAGTTCGGCGGCAATCTCAGCATGGCGCTGACTTTGAGCCGATTGGCTAACCGGTGTTTTATCGCCGCCAAGTCCAAGCCAGTTAAGCCCCTCATGAATGGCAGCCACAGCGGCATCGCTCGAACGCTCTTTATCAGTATCTTCAATGCGTAGCAGGTAAGTGCCACCATGATGCCTCGCGAATAGCCAGTTGAACAATGCTGTACGGGCGCCGCCAATGTGCAGGTATCCAGTTGGGGAGGGCGCAAAGCGAGTGACAATATTCATGTTTCGTTCAACTCTTTCTGTTGGGGCTGGCGCGGCTATTCATAATAGGCGCGAATTTACACCAATATAGGCGAGAATTGCACCTCTGATTATTTTTGAGCGACTTCGCATATTATCTGTTATCAGCTGTGTTACCAGCATTTCTGTTTCTGCCAGTTGGGTTATGCGTGTTGCGTTGTAAGTCTTTTTCACATTATGAGCGCCGCTTTTCGTGCCTGTTTTACATTCGTAATCAACAATTTCTGGCTTTAGATTTGGGCGTGCTAATAAAGTTCTTTTGTTGCCACCAATTTGTGGTGTGATTTGTCATGCGCTCGCCGCGTGTCAAGGGATTGTTTTTCAGTTCGCGCAGTCGGACAAGCGCTTCAAGGCGATTGCAGTAATCCGTACGCCATTATAATCCCGATTGCGCCCCCGCTTCAGCCGCGCAGATCTGTGAGGCCAATTTTTTATTTTTCGAAGAGTGAGTGGCAATTATCCGTTATTCATTGAAATAAAGGAACAACAGTATCGCTAATAATTCCGAATAAGGCTAGCCAACTTACCTTGTACCTCAACCTCGCCTGCGCTGAAATAACGTGTTTTATATTTCGGGTTGGCCGCTTCCAGACCAATTCGACCGGGCTCTTTGAGTAAGGTTTTCAGCGTAGCTTCTTGTTTGTTAATAAGGGCGACGACAATATCGCCGTGTTGAGCTACATCCGCGCGCTGGATTAAAACAGTGTCACCTTCAAGAATTCCAACGCCAGTCATTGAGTCACCTACAATTTCTAAGGCGAAATGGTCTCCGCTGCCAATCATGCTTGCAGGTACTTCGAGATAATTCGTCGGATCACTCAACGCTTCGATTGGGGTGCCAGCTGCAATTCTACCCAAAAACGGTAATGTCACCTGTTCGGTAGCGCCGCTTGACGCGCCTGTAGAAGCAAGACCAGCAGCGGCTGGACGCAAGATTTCAATTGCCCGCGCCCGGTTTCGTAACCGTCGGATAAAACCGCGTTCTTCGAGCCCTGATACTAAACGGTGGATTCCAGATTTTGATGCCAGCCCCAATGCGTCTCGCATTTCATCAAATGACGGTGGCACGTCATGTATGTCCATATGTGATTTCAGAAATGCTAGCAGTTCACTTTGCTTTTGCGTGAGCATGTAATACTCCTCTATAGAAATCTATATACGTTCTTGTAATGTTCTACCTACGTTCCCGTTTTTGTGCAAGCTGTTTTTTATTGCCTAGTCAATTTTTGCCAGGCTACGGTTGGGTCGTCACTGTGCACGTTCACAACATTTGTCGGTATCGCAAAAATAAAAATAGATTAGAAAAAGCGCGGCATTGGCAGAATTGAAACGGTATCACCGGCGGTTATTGGGGGGTCAAACGGTGGTCTGACGATGAAAGCATCGGCATTGGCAAGTGTTGCCATCATTGAGCTGTCTTGACGTTGTGCCGGACGCACGATGGTCAACCCTCCATCACCAACCCCCATGTTGGCACGCAGGTAATCCTGACGTTGATCATTTTTGGGAAGATCGGAGGTTATTGTGGCGTTAAAAATTTGCTGTTTATAAGTACCACCGCCAAGTTTGCTGATCGCCGGGGCTAAAAATACCAATGCACAAACCGCAGTCGACACCGGATTGCCGGGTAAACCCAATAGTGGGATCTTGCCGATCTTACCCCAAATAAGAGGCTTGCCCGGACGCATGGCTATTTTCCAAAAATCTATTTCGCCTTCAGCCAGTTCATCAACAATATAGTCATGATTTCCCACTGAGGCTCCGCCTGTTGTGATGACCATATCTAAATTTGTTGCAGCTATGACCGCATCTGATACGGCGCCCGGTTTATCAATGGCGATACCAAGATCAACAGCCTCGGCCCCACTGCTCGTCACAAAGGCAGATAAAAATGCCGCATTCGAGCTAATGATCTGGCCAGGGCCTGGGGTTTGCCCGGGCAGCACCAGTTCATCACCAGTCGATAAAATACCGATACGTGGCGGTTTAGATACAACCGCACTTGTCGCCCCAGCGGCAATCGCCAGACCAATGGATCGTGCAGATAACAAGGTGCCTTTGGCAAGGGCAAGCGCGCCAGCTGAAATGTCCAGCCCGGCTGGCCGAATATACCGACCTTTTTTGGCGCCCTCCCGCACGGTTATTACGGTATGGTTGGTCTCGCTGGGAGCATCAACATTTTCTTGAATGATAATTGTGTCAGCACCATTTGGCACATAGCCTCCGGTAAAAATACGCACAGCCTGACCAAGTTCAACATGGCCAGTCCATGGGTGACCAGCGGCTGATTCACCAACTCTGGTTAAATATGCCGGACAATGTGCCACATCATCTGCGCGCACCGCATAGCCGTCCATTGCTGAAACATCCTCTGGTGGCAATGTTAGGGTAGCGTGGATGTCTTCGGCCAAAATTTGCCCGAGCGCTTCAGCGAGCAATACTCGCGTTGTCGTGGTTGTGGAAAGTGAGGTCAAAATCCTGTCCAAGGCTGCGTCGACAGATAACAACCTGTTTCCGTTTAGGCTATTCGCCATCGAATACCCCGGATTTGCCCCCAGATTTATGGGTCAGGCGTATCGCGCCGATTACCATGCCCCGGTCAACCGCCTTGCACATATCATAAATAGTTAAAGCAGCGATACTCACCGCTGTCATGGCTTCCATTTCAACACCTGTCGCCGCGGTTACGTTACAGTTTGCGGTGATAATTACTCCTGGCAATTTGTTATCGGTATCAAAATCAATGCTGACATGGTCAAGGCCCATCGGATGACACAACGGTATCAACGCGGCCGTCTGTTTGGCTCCCATAATGCCAGCCAATCTTGCAACAGCAAGAACATCACCTTTTTTGGCGGTGCCATCACAAATCATTTTGAGCGTTGCCGAGTCCATTTTGACATGGCCTTTCACAATG
>MDSZ01087662.1_pt1 | contig 11584 bp, 11 predicted proteins | sample 811201 | NCBI WGS metagenome assembly MDSZ01 (sample SAMN05326647, study PRJNA326480) | marine metagenome | isolation source: seawater | place: Indian Ocean: North | collected 2010 | reverse complement strand
ATGAATTGATGAAGATAATGGTGCCCGCTGAGGGAATCGAACCCCCAACTAATCATTACGAATGACCTGTTATACCATTTAACTAAGCGGGCATAGGCAGGCCTTATACCTGTATTCACTGCGGCGTTCAATCTGTCTCGTCGGCGGCGGTGACCAGCGGCGAGACGCCGTCAGTACGTTGCCAGTCGAGTGTGGCAAACCCGGCGCAACCACCACAATGCGGTTGCCAGGATTCATGCACAAGCTGGCAGCTTGTGCATTGCCAGCGGCGCGGGCGCGGGGCCTCCCCGGCCTGCCGCAGGGCGTCGGTCTCAGCCGCCTCGGCGCTGGTCTCATCCTCGGCCACCAGCCGTGCCACAAGCCGCCATCCGGCGGCATCACGGTGGGCCGGATCAATCTCGTCAAGAAGACGCCGCGCCTCGCCGACAAGGCCGATGTCCAGCGCCATCTGCGCCACCACAAGCCGGCCTTCATCGGCAAGCTGACCATCCTTCGGGATCAGCCGCATCAACCGCGCCACACTGGCCCCCTCATTAACCCGCCAGAGGGTCCGCAGACGCGCCGCCACCGCATAATGCGGCATGTGGCGGAACGCCGTCTCAAGCGGTTTCACCGCTTTCTTCGGGCTTCCGGCCTGTGCGTGGAGATCGGCCAGATGCAGCGCTGCCGGCCAGAACCCGGGCCAGGCGGCCAGCGCGGCCTGTGCCTTCGTGATCTGGCCCCGCCGCCGCATCGCGTCATCCCCGGCGCCGTCCGCAGACTGTGATTCAAGATAGGACAGCGCCGCCTTCTGGCGGGTCAGAAGCGCCGCCTCCGCGTCATCCGCGCTGCCCGCCGCGATCACCACCGACAGGGCCGGCAGGGCCGCGCTCCACTGGCCGCGTTCCGCCTCCAGGATCATCACCTGACGCGCCGCCAGCGCCGATTTCGGGCGAATTTCCAGCGCCGTGCGCGCCGCGGCAAGCGCCGCCTCTGGTTCATCCTTCTCCAGCGCCAGACGCGCCAGCCCGACATGGCCGAGAAAGGCTGTGTCCCGGTCGCGGGTCAGCGTGGTGAAATAGCGGTCCGCCGCGCGGTGATCGCCCGACAGATGTGCCGCCTGCGCCGACAACAGGTCGGTCAGCTGTGGCGCGGCGAGAAGCCGCTGCGCGCGCGATGCCTGCCTTCGCGCTTCATCAGGCTCGCCAGCCGACACCGCCATCAGGCCAAGGGCCAGCGCCCGGTGTCCGGATTCCGTGCGCCGCCGCGCCAGATTGCGGCCAAACCAGGCGGGAAGCGACAGCAGCCCGCGAAGCAGCCTGTCGAGGCTGAGAAGCGCCACCGCCAGCACCACCAGCAGGGCGACGGCAAGGCTTGTCCGCATTTCCATCTGCCAGCCAAGCCATTCAAGGGACAGCATTCCGGGCTGCGCGCCAAGCCAGCTGGCAAGCGCCGCCGCGAGAAGGACGAGACCAAAAAGCCAGATCAGCCGCGTGAACATCAGCCGGCCTTTCCGGCATGCGCCTGTGCCAGCCGCGCCGCCATATCCGCGCTGAAGGCAGCAAGCGCATCATCGAGAGCAAGCCGCCGGCGGGCCTGTGCCTGCCAGTCGGCAAGGGCCGCAAGGTCGGTTGTCAGCGTCGCGCTTGCCGCAAGCGCATCGGCAAGGCGTCCCGCGGCAACGACGCGCTCAAAAGCCAGAAGCTGGGTGTTCGCCGCCCCGTCGCCATCCGACGCCGCCCCGTCGCCCTGCCGGCGGAGGGTGACGAAATCCGACAGCCGTCCGGTCGCCGCCGACCACCAGCCGTCATGACCATGCTTCGCGGCCTCGCCACGAAGCGGCTCGATCAGGCCATGCGCCGCCACGACAAGCGCGTCATGTGTCGCCGGCAGCGGCGACATCACCGCCCGCAGCGCGTCCAGATCGCCGACCACAAGACCGGCCGCGCGCAGCTCGCTGAGCGTTGCAAGCCATCGCGACGGATCGGCTCCCGACAGGCTGTCATTGATCATCGCGGCGGCGACATTCATGCCTGACTGCGCCAGCGCAAGAATGGCGTCCCCGCCTGATGCGATGGGGGCCGGTCCGGCGGATTCCACCGCGGCAAGGCCTGCTTCCACCGCATCCTGGCGCGCCACAAGGCCGGCAACCTCATCGGACAAATCGGGCGGCAGGCTGGCGGAAAGCGTGGAAAGCTCGGCCTTCAGCGCCGCAGCCTCGGCGCTGGCGGCGGCACCATCCGCCTCAGCGGCGGCAAGCCGCGAGGCAAGCCCGTCAATCTCGGCACGAAGCGCGCTGTCCTCCAGTCCGGCGCGCCAGAATTGCAGACCAACTCCGGCACCAGCCAGAATCACGGCAAGCGCCGCGAGTATCAGCGGCATGCGGGCCGAAGGCGCGGTATCCGGCACCGATCCGCGACCGGTGTCCTCGTCCGGCGGGGAGGCGGGCGATTCCGTCGCCGAGGCTGTCCTGCCCACACGCCGGCGCGCGCCGCCACCTGCAGCCTTGCCCCTGCTCTTCTCCCTGTCCTTCTTTTCGACGGCTACACCTTCAATGATATCGGAATGTTCGGCAATGATATCGGAATCTTCGGCCGGATTCTTGCGTGCTGTCATGGTCTGCCAGAGCTGTGATGGCCACCTTATGGCCGTGTCCGCCGATCATAGAGCAAAGCTGCGATGGCTAAAAGCCGCGCGCGCGTGGGTCGCCTGGCGACAAATATCTCGGCCCAGCCGTCACCCGCAGCGGCCGCGATGGCCTCGCTTCCGGCGATTATCGCCATGCCGGCAATGGATGCGCCATGCCCGGCATCCTTCATCCGCGCGCGGAACAGCCGCGCCGAACGCGCAGACATCAGGATGACCGCCAGCACCTCGTTCTGCTCCAGTGCCACGGCCGCCGCCTCGGGCAGGCCTGTTGTCTCGCACATCTCATAGACCGGAAGAAGCGTTACCTCGGCAATGCCGGCAAGCGCCTCTGCCATGTCAAAGCCACGATGCACCGCCGCCGGCCAGAGAAGCGGGCCAGTGACCCCTTCCTGTGCCGCGGTAATCAGCGGCACCAGCCCGGCGCCGCCGCCATGGCCGACCCTGACATCCCTGAACCCGGCGGCGCGGACGGCGCGGCCGGTGGCACGGCCGACAGCAAAGGCGGGACGGGAGAGCAGCTCGGGACCGGGCCTGTCACCACCGCAGGTCAGCCATCCGGTCACCGCGTGGCGGCTGGTGAAGATCACCCCGCCATACGGTCCGGCATCGGCAGGCGGCGCAAGATAGGAAGGCGACATCATTGGGGCGGCAAGGGCCGGCACGCCGCGCCGGGCCAGCGCCGCAACATCAAGATCGCCATCGGGGGCCGGTCTGACGGTCAGGATTGTGCGGCGCATCACCATGGTTCCTTTCCGGCGTTCCCGCTCAGGCGAGAAAACCCCGCCCGCCGGCGGCGTCGAGAAGCTGCGCCCCAAGATCGCGGCCAAGCCGCGCTCCATCATCCGCCGGGGCCACGCCGCTGGCGTCAAAGGCGGCGCTGCCGTCAGGGCTGAGAATCATCGCCGTGAGGGACAGCATGCCGTCCCCGCCCATCGTCGCACTTGCCGAGATCGGCGTGTGGCAGGATCCGTCAAGATAGCCGAGGCAGGCGCGTTCGGCGCTCACCTCGGCGGCGCTGGCAACGCAGTTCAGCCCGGCGAAGGCCTCGGCGACGGCGCGGCTTCGCGCATCACTGGCGATGCGCGTCTGGATGGCAAGCGCGCCCTGCGCCGCCGCCGGCGGCATCACCGCCAGATCAAGCGGCACATGCGCCACATCCAGTCCAAGTCGCCGCAGCCCGGCCATTGCCAGAATAATGGCATCATAGCGGCCCTCGTCCAGCGCCGCGATGCGCGTGTTGATATTGCCGCGAAGAAGCTCGATCCGCAGGTCAGGGCGACGCTGCAGCAGAATGGCCTTGCGGCGCACCGAGGCGGTGCCGACAACAGCGCCCCGGGGAAGGTCATCAAGGCCGGCATGGCCACCGACCAACGCATCACGCCGGTCCTCGCGCGGCAACACCGCGGCAATCATCGTGCCCGCGGCGAACACTGTCTCCATATCCTTCATCGAATGTACGGCAGCGTCGCAATCACCGTCGAGAAGACGGCGTTCCAGTTCCTTGACGAACAGGCCCTTGCCGCCGGCGTCGGCAAGCGACCGGTCGAGAATAAGGTCGCCACGTGTTGTCATGGTCCGGATTTCGGCGGCAAGCGGGGCCAACCGGTCCCGTACGATCTCGGCCTGCGCAACGGCCAGCGCCGAGGCGCGGCTCGCCAGAACCAGAGGATGTGCGGCACAGATGTCGGCGTGATCTGTCATAGCGGCCAGTTCTAAAGCCCGCCTGCCATGGTTGCAAAGCAAAAAGCCCAGAGGGCCATGGTAGCGGCAGACCGGCAATGGAACGGCCACGAAGCGGCGGCGGGACTTATCAAGCCGGTGACAATAGCCTATGCTCTGGCCCCCGGCAGCGCACAACCGACGGCAGGCCATGGACGACCCTTTTCTCATGCTCGGAATCGAGAGCAGCTGTGACGAGACAGCCGCCGCGCTGGTGCGCGCCGACGGCAGCATCCTCGCCAGCGAAATCGCCTCGCAGATGGAAGTTCACGCCGCGCATGGCGGGGTGGTGCCGGAAATCGCCGCGCGGGCGCATCTCGACGCCATCGACAGTGTCATCACCGCGGCGCTGGACAGGGCCGGAGTCACCATGTCGGACATTGACGGCGTCGCCGCCACGGGCGGACCGGGCCTGATTGGCGGGGTAGTGGTCGGCACCGTCGCCGCCAAGGCCATCGCCACGGCGCGCGGCCTTCCCTATTACGCCGTGAACCATCTTGAAGGCCACGCGCTGAGCCCGCGCCTCGTCGCGCCGGTGGTGTTTCCCTATCTTCTTCTTCTGGTATCCGGCGGCCATACACAGCTTCTGGCGGTGCACGGCCCGGGCCGGTATGAACGCTACGGCACCACCATGGATGACGCCGCCGGCGAGGCCTTCGACAAGAGCGCCAAGATCATGGGTCTTGGCTACCCGGGCGGGCCGGCGATCGAACGCGCCGCCGCCACTGGCGATCCCCGCCAGATTCGGCTGCCGCGCCCGCTGAAGGGGGCCGACCACTGCCATTTTTCCTTTTCCGGACTGAAGACCGCAGTGGCGACACGCTTTGCCGCGCTTGCCGACGACGGGTCGAGCATCCCTGATCTGGCGGCGGCGCTCCAGGCCGCAATCGCCGACTGTCTTGCCGACCGCGCGAGGCGCGCCATGGCCCGCTTTGCCGGGGCGCATGGCCCGGCAACGCTTGTGATCGCCGGCGGGGTGGCAGCGAACAGGGCCATATTCACGCGGCTGCAGACCGAAGCCGATGCGGCGGGATTCGGTCTGAGCGTGCCGCCTGCCTGGCTGTGCACCGACAATGCGGCGATGGTCGCCTGGGCCGCCATCGAACGGCGACAGGCCCCGGACGGGCTCGATTTCGCGCCGCGCCCCCGATGGCCGCTTGACCCAGATGCCGCCCCGCCACCCGGCCGCGGGGTGCGGGCATGAGGAGGACCATCGTTATCGGCGGCGGAAGCTGGGGAAGCGCCCTTGCCGTCGCCCTTCGCAGTGGCGGCGGCGAGGCGACGGTGCTTGTCCGCGACGAAGACAGCGTGCGCATGCTTGCCACCGGGCGGTGCCGCCAGCTTGGCCATCTTGCTGCTGTCGATCCGATCGACGCCAGCACCGATCCCACCATTCTTGCCGAGGCCGGGCTGATCCTGATCGTCGTGCCGGTCAGCGCCACCGCAGCCGCGCTGGAGATGGTCGGCAGACACAATGACACGAACGCGCCGGTGGTGCTGTGCGCCAAGGGCATGGCCATGTGCGCAAAGGGTGCCGTGCTGATGCCCGAGCTTGCTGGAACGATGCTCCCCGCCCATCCGGCGGTGATTCTGTCCGGACCAAGCTTTGCCGACGAGGTGATGTGCGGCCTGCCGGCGGCGGTGGTGGCGGCTGCAACCGACCAGCAGGCGGTCGCGCTGGTTCAACAGGCCTTCGCGGCAAGTCAGGTTCGCGTCTATGCCAGTGGCGACCCGCTTGGCGTGGCGATTGGAGGCACCATGAAGAACGTTATCGCCATCGCCGCCGGATGCGCCATCGGGCTGGGGCTTGGCGACAATGCGCGGGCTGCCATCATCACCCGCGGGCTTGCCGAAATGGCGCGTTTCGCCGCCGCCGCCGGGGCCCATCCCGAAACCATCTACGGCCTGTCGGGGGCCGGCGACCTGGCGCTGTCATGCGCCGGGCCACATTCGCGCAACATGGCCTATGGGCTTGCGCTCGGAGCCGGCGAGGCGCCAGAGGAGCGGCTGGCGGAGGGGCGCCACACGGTGGCGGTGCTGGCGGCGCGCGGCCGCAAGATGGGAATCGAGCTTCCCATCACCGACGGCGTCGACCGGGTGGTGAATGGCGGTGCGCCGCTTGCCGATGTGGTGGGGGAACTGCTGGCAAGACGTGCGGGCACCGAATAGCGGTTGCGCCGGCGGGCCAATGTCCCGAGATGTTCAGGATGGATCAAAAAGGCAGGGCAGGATGAATTACTGGCTGATGAAATCGGAACCCTCGACCTGGTCATGGGACGACCAGCTTGCCAGGGGTGAGGACGGCGAGGGATGGGACGGTGTCCGCAACCACCAGGCCTCGAACAACATGAAGGCCATGGAAATCGGCGATCTGGCCTTCTTCTACCATTCGGTCAATGAGAAACAGATTGTCGGCATCGTCGAGGTCTGCGAGCTCTATCACCCCGACCCGACCGATGCCAGCGGCCGCTTCGGCATGGTCACGGTAAGGGCGGTGGCCTCCATGGTACGGCCGGTGACGCTTGCCGAGATCAAGGCCGATGAGCGGCTTGCCGAGATGGCGCTTGTGCGCCAGTCACGCCTGTCGGTCACGCCGGTCAGCGCCGCGCAGTGGGCCATCCTGATGGACATGGGAGAAACGACGCTCTAGCGCGCCTCAGCTGGTGTCGGCAGGCTTCTTCGATCCGCTGTCGCGGCGGATGAAATAGAGATTTCGAAGATAGATGAACAGGCCAAGCCCCTGGCCGCAGATGATCACCGGGTCCTGCCGCCAGATAGCGTAGAGAAGAAGCACCGCGCCCCCACCGATGGAGAAATACCAGAAGGCCACGGGAATCACCGATTTCGCCTGTTTCTCGGATAACAGCCACTGGATGATGAACCGCATCGCGAACAGCCCCTGCCCGGCAAAGCCGACGACGATCATCAGCTGTTCGGGATTGGTGACCAGACTGTCCGGCAGGAACGGCAGGATGGTGACAAGAACAGAGGCGACGGCGCGTGCGCCGGCTTCGATCTGCGATGAGAGAAACGCAATCATGATCCGGCCCTGTCATTGCCTGCGGCTTGGGTAAGTTCGCTCACCTGCCCCTGGCGCGGGGCGCGGCGAAGAAGCCAGATCACCCCGAATATATCGCTTATTCCGACAACCAGCCTGTCAAGAATCCGGTATTTGGAGGTGCCGCGCACACGGGGCCGGTGCGCCACATCCACACCGATGACCAGCCCCCCATGCCGTTTTACCAGGCTTGGCATGAAGCGGTGCATATGGTTGAAGAACGGCAGTTGCAGGAACAGCGAGCGGTGCAGAATCTTGATGCCGCAGCCACTGTCGGGATGGGTGTCGGACAGAAGGGTGCGGCGCATCCATTTCGCGGCGCGCGAGGCCAGAAGCCGTGCGGCGCTGTCCTGACGCTTGGCGCGGATGCCCGCGGCCATGCCCACGGCATCGCCGCCAGCCGGACAGCGCGCGATCAGCGCGGCCTCGAGATTCGGCAGGTCTGCCGGCACATTCTGCCCGTCGCCATCGAGAACGGCGATCAGACTGCCGCGCGCCACCAGCAACGCCGAGCGGATGGCCGCGCTCTGCCCGGCCCGGCTTTCATGGCGCAGGATGCGAAGCTGCGGCACCTTTGCGGCAGTCACCGCGAGCTCGGCCGGGCTGGCGTCATTGCTGGCATCATCGACATAGATGATCTCGAAGGACCGGCCGGCAAACGCAGCGCAGATTTCCTCGACCAGCGGGGCAATATTGCCGGCTTCATTCATCACCGGCACAAGAACCGAGAGTTCGATCTCCGGCTGCGATGCGGTGTGGGCCTTGTTTGTGGTCATGGAGAAGAATCCGAAGGAAACGAACGCAAGAGGAATGGGGTTGTCGCGGGCATGGGCGTTTGCGTTTCTTTAGCCGTTGATACTGTTCGGGTCAAACTTGTCCGCCCGGTAAAGGAAAATTAGCACATCCTTGCCCTTTGACATGTTGAAACCCTCAATCTGCCGCGGTGTGGAGAGCGCCAGCCCGACTTTCGCAGCCATGTCGAGAAAATCCTGCTGCTGGCGCCCCTCGACGATGGCCAGCCCGTCCGGCGCCTCGGCCAGAAACAGCGCCGCCTCGCCGCCTTCGACCAGCAGAAGGTCACGGCCAAGCGTGAAGACAAGCGACGGCTCGTGAAGACCGGCCGCGGCAATGGCCGCGGGTGCCGGACCGGAGCCAGCGATCCCGGCATCGATCGCGCGCGCCAGATGCACCCGCGACAGCGACGGGATCAGTCCGGCGACAACGATCAGGTGAAAGGCAAGGCCCGCGGCCAGAACCCGTGACAGCGGGGCGATGCCGCCGGACCGGTGCCAGATGACGGATTGCCAGAGCACCAGCCCGGCCATCAGCGCCGCCAGCATGGCGAAGGTGAAGGCGCGGCCGCCTGTCACCCCGCCATAGGTCAGCGCCGCCCAGATCACCGCGGCGGCCATCAGCGGGCCACAGGCCAGCATCGCCGCCTCGACGGCAAGCGCCAGCCAGCGGCGCGCCACCGTCCGCATGCCGCCTTTAGCCGCGCCGGCAAGCGGCGCATCCACCGCACAGACGAGAAGCACGACAAGGGCCGGCAGCACGGGCATCGGATAATGTGGCAGCTTCGTCGGGACGAATTCAATCAGCACCCAGAACGGGACCACCCAGGCCAGAAGAAAGCGGCTTTCCACATGCCGCAGAAGAAGCGGAATCTGCGCCGCGGCGCGCGGGATCAGCAGGCTGGCCGGCCACAGCAGCAGCCCGGCCAGAAGCAGATAGGTGCCGACCGGCGCGCCGTGTGATTCCTGCCCGGACTGCACCTTGGCGACAAAGTCACCGCGGAAGGCGATGTCGAGGAAGGCCCCGTCGGTGGCCAGCGTCACAAGGATCGCCCAGGGGAGCGTCACCCCGGCCAGGATCAGAAGCCCGCGCCCAGCCCGCAGCATCCGCAGCCAGCGGCCGTTGCGGTGCCAGATCGACAGCGCCGCCACCGTGGTCAGGGCCAGCAGGGGTGCCACTGGTCCTTTGACCAGAATCGCCGCCGCCATCGGCACCCACACCCAGAGATAGGAGTTAAAGGCAAGCCGCCGCCCATGCTGCCACGCCTGATAGATCCGCATCAGCCCATATTGCTGGACCAGGCACAGCAGCATCAGCACCGAATCTGTCTTCGCCAGATGCGCCTCGACAAAGACCAGAAGCGTGCCGCCACAGGCCGCGGCCGCGAGGATCGCGCGCGGCGGCTTGTAGAGCGTTCGGGCAAGCCGGTAGGTGCCAAGCACCGTAAGCAGCATGGCAAGAAGGCTTGGCAGGCGGTAGGCGGCGATATCATCGGTCCCGAACACCGCCGCCGACGCGGACTGCAGCCAGTAGATTCCAGCCGGCTTCTTCGCCCGCAATTCGTCCTGGAACCTGATGGTGACAAGATCGCCGCTTTCGACCATCTGGCGGCTTGCCTGGGCAAAGCGCGACTCGTCACGATCCATGGGCGGCACCGTCTGATGGCCAGCCAGCACCGCTACCGCGAGAACCGCCAGAACCATCAGCAGGGCCGAGTTTTTGTATGGCATGGTCACGGACGATCCCCCGGGTGGCCGGCCCGCCAAGGCGCCTGGCTGGCTGCCGGCAAACCGCGCCTTGGTTAAAGCATTTTTCGAAGCGGTTTTCTATAGGCATCGGCATCCCCGTCACCTAGGTTTGAGCAGGCAGCACGCCACCCCGTAACAGCTACCTCGCCGTCAGGAAAGACCGCCGCCATGACAGCTCCCCTTCCGGCAGATTCGACACGCCGCAGCTGGCAAGACCAGGCAAGCTGGCGGTATATCTGGGCGATTTCCTGGCCCATATTTCTGGCGAACATCACCATCCCGCTTGTCGGCGCAGCGGATACGGCGATGATGGGCCGGCTCGATGACGCCAGCTTTGTCGGCGGCGTCGCGCTTGGCAGCCTTGTCTTCAATTTCATCTATTCCGGGTTCGGCTTTCTGCGCATGGCCACCACCGGGCTGGTGGCGCAGGCGCATGGTCGCGGTGCCGCCGCCGACATCGAGAACCAGCTTGTACGCGGACTGGTCCTGGCGCTCGGACTCGGGGCCGGGCTGGTGCTGGCGACCCCGCTCGTACTGGGGCTGACCGGCGCGCTGCTGTCCGCCAGCCCGGCGGTAGAAGGGCTGATGCGGGAATATGTCGGCATCCGGATTCTGGCGGTGCCGGCGGCGCTTGCCAATATGGTGCTTCTTGGCTGCCTGTTCGGGCGCCAGCATATGCGGCTGGTGCTTATCCAGATTGTCTTCATCAACATCTTCAATCTCGGGCTGAACATCCTGTTTGTGATCGGCCTTGGCATGGATATCGAGGGGGTGGCGCTGGCCTCGGTGGCGGCGCAGTGGACCGGACTTGTGGCAACGCTGCTGCTGATCCGCTGGCAGTGGCGCGACCTTCTTGCCGGCGTCACCGGACGTATCTTCCGGCACCGCCCTGCCTGGCTTGACGCGGCGGCGTTCCGGCAGTTCTTCATGATTGGCAGCGACATCACCATCCGCACGATGCTGATCCTTCTCAGCGAGGCAATCCTGCTGAACAAGGCGGCGATGATCGACGATCTGTCATTGGCAGCGGCCCAGCTGATGCTGGTGATGTTCGGTCTGATCGCCTATGGGCTGGACGGGTTCGCGCACGCCGCCGAAGCCCTTGTCGGAGAGGCCATCGGCAGGCGGAATCCGCCGATGCTGGAAATGGTGATGCGTCGCACCAATGTGCTGGCAGGACTCTCGGCTGTGATTATCGGGGCTGTCACCTGGGCGGCCGGGCCAGTGATCATCGGCACGATGACATCGCAGGCCGATCTGGCGGCGCTGACGATGGCCCACTGGCACTGGGCGGCGCTGCTGGCACCTGTCTCCTTCATCGCCTTCCAGATGGACGGTATTTTCATCGGGGCAACCCGAAGCCGCGAGATGCGCAACGCCATGATTCTCGCCTTCGGCGGCTTCCTGGTCACGATGCTTGTGACGGGGCGGTTCGGGCTCAATGGCCTTCTGGCCGCCTTTACGATATATCTCGGTCTTCGCGGCATCACGCTGGTCATGCGGATGCGGCATGTGCGTGCCATGGCGGTGCCCGGCGAGGACGATGAAAAGGAAACAGGCAAAGACCCAGACAACGGGACCGGCACGGATGCCGGCAGATGATCCGGAAGGACCGAACCACCATGATGCAATTCCCGCT
>MDSZ01222982.1_pt1 | contig 11585 bp, 9 predicted proteins | sample 811201 | NCBI WGS metagenome assembly MDSZ01 (sample SAMN05326647, study PRJNA326480) | marine metagenome | isolation source: seawater | place: Indian Ocean: North | collected 2010 | reverse complement strand
TTAATTTAAAATTTGGATGATTAATTAAAAAATTGTTATGTTTCTTATTTTTTACTAAAAATTTATTTATTTTTTCTGTTTTTGATTTAATTATTTTAATATTTGTGTTGTAATTATTAAATAAATGAAAATGCGCCAATATCCATTTTGCACTACCATCATTCCAAAAAGATATTATTCGATATTGTATTAAATTTTCTAATCTACCTTGTTTAAACTTAAGTTGATCATTTTTATGTAAGAATCCCTTTTTTATGGGAATTCCTAATTTTGCATTTTTGTTAAAAATGTTTTTATTGCACACTTCAAGAGGAATATTTAATTTTGATTCAATAATTTTTTTGTAATCCTTGATAACGTGTTTGAAATTAGTTTTATTTTGATTTGAATATTCATCAATGATTAAAGCTTCGAATAATATTGATTTTGTAGAATTTTTTATTTTTAAGTTAAAATTGTGAATTCTAGAAAAAGGTAGTTTTTTAACGTATTCATATTGACCACAATTACAAGTGATAATAATTTTACATACAGAGGATGAATAAAAACTTATATTGAATAAATAAAATGATTTATTTGTATTAATGTGATTTATCTTTATGTTTTTGATTGACGGCAGTATATTTTTTTCTTTTGGCAACTCATTAATAAGTAAAAATTTTTCTATTCTAAAGTTACTTTTGCCTACAGCTGTAAATTGAAAAACTTCCATCTCACCATTAAAAACAATACTTTCCTTACAAATTATTAAATGTCTTTGATTATCATATTTTATAGGTTTTACTCTTCCAACAAATTTAGAACCAAGTTTTAATTCAAACGTTAGATCGTCATTTACACTTGCAAAAAGTAGAACTCCAATAAAACGTTTTCCTTTATGATCAGATTGTTTTTCAACTGTACCCCAAAAACGATGTTTTATTGTTGGGTATAACAATGAATTAGATGCATTATCTGGTAAGTATATACTGGGATTAGGGTAGGAAGATAAACCAATATCAGGCACCCAATTGTCTAAATATTCCGAATCAATAGCATTCCATGAATAACAACTCTTATTATTTAATATAGAGTTGATCGAATTAATATCTGTTATATCTAAATGTTCTTTCAATTTCATGAAATTATCTTATCTTAATCCACACGTTTTTCATGAATTTTTTTCTGTTACCTTTAAAATGCATTACTTTTACATTTTTTGGTATTATGTCCATTTTTTCATTCATTTCAGATGAATAGTTGTAAATATCACAATGCATTAATTTTAATTTATACATTTTATAATTATAATAGAATTCATCTTTTCTATTAAAGTTAATATTTTTTAGCATGTAATGTATTGCATCCTGGTCTCCTCCCCAAACACTTTGATATGAATATTTATCACTAAATATATCATACCATTCCTTATAAAAATTAATGGATAAATCCCTGTTAATGTCATTAACGAAATGAATACCTGCATTTACAGGCCATTTATCCCAATTTCTATATGTGATACCTATGTCAAAATTGTCATCAAAAATGGTGGATAAATCAGATAATATTAATATATCTGAATCTAAAAATATGGTGGGATTGTCGTATTCATGAATAAAATAAGACCAACATTGTGATCTAGATAAAATTGGTAAATTATTATCAAGATCATATCTCAGTATATTTACATCACACGCTGTATTGAATTTTGTATGTTTGTCAGTAAGTAAATATAATTTATGGTTTTCATTAAATTTCCTTACTGATTCAAACATCATGTTTAGGAATTGATTATTTTCATCACTTTCTACATTTTTTGCTACATTTTTTGCTATCTTCAGTGTGTTTTCTGTAATGTCTACATGAAAAGCTACGAAATTAATTTTTTTTTTCCCATTATATTTACGGCCTATCAATTGTGTGTTCAATAATTTGTTCAATATCCATAGGATTTATGCCGTTCTTTTTAATTAATTCATCTATAATCAACTTATCAGATTCTATTTCATAATTAATAGGTAAATTAATCGTTTTACCATCTTGCATACTTGATTCCTTTGCAGCACATTCTGTCATCATAGCCATCATTGCATCATTATCATCATATTCTGAAGAAATCTCATTTCTAACAGTTTTAACAAAATCAACAATTGCAGACATAACAGCAGATCCATAATAATCCCTAATTATTTTTTTAGTACCAGGACTTGTGTATTTAACATCTTCTTCACCTTCATGAATGTGCTCATTTATGAATTCCACTCTACCATTTGGTAAATCCACATATGATTTAGTCCAACAATTATTCACAGCATCATTTACTATAGGATATATTTCATCTGCAATTGCACCATTTTTTAGTGCATCATCAGAACAAAATCTTACTTCTGCATCACCAAACCAATTTTTTGTTGTCCATCTTGAAATTGAACCACGACTCCCTTCTATGGAAGTTATTCCAGGTCTACCCAATCTTCCGAGCATTCCTTTTATATTTGCGGCTTGATCAATGACTATTCTATTTTCAGGAAATTTTATAAATCTTGATGTAAATTTTTCATTTGTATGATGCCTGTGTGGCATAGAACTAAATGGCATTGTTTCCATTATATGTTCAATACATTGAACGGAAACCGGATGTTCATCATAAAACTTAATCCACCTTGAATTATTATGATAACCAGTATGGTCATGATAACACACGATTCTTTTTACATCTCCAATGAATTTTGTTTTATTAATCTCTTTTGATATTCGGTCAAATGGGAATCTAAAAAAATTTTCAGCAATTCTCATTATAGTATTGTTTTCTTTAGCTTTTTCAACCATCAATTTTGATTGTTCCAAAGTAGAACACATACTTGTTTCAATTAAATGATGAATTTTGTTTTCTGATAAATAGCAAGACAACCCATAATGGATATCAATAGGGCAAATAAGTAGCGCTGCATTAATGATTTTATCATCAACAAGATTTTTTATTGAAACATAAGGTTTAACATTTAATTTTTCGGCTAATTCTTTACAACTTTTTTCGTTTGGATCACAAACAGCTACAATATTTATATAATCTTTAAGAGACTTAAATAAAGGATAATATACCTTTTTTGTCCTGTTTCCAGATCCAATTATTGCCACATTTAGTGCTTCTAACATAAAAACCTTTCAATTATGTTTATTAAATCAATGATTAATAAAATCATGTTAAATAAAAGTGATCGTTTTTTAAATTAACATATTCTCCTCTTGTACCTAATTCAATACTGGAATAATAACCATCTAAACCAAGTGAATATTTTTTCTTTTTATTTTTAATATTACTTTCTATTGTTGGAACACTATTTATTAAACATTTGGTATACTCATGTTTTGGGTCATGCAGAACATCTAATGTTCTTCCGTATTCTACTAACTTACCTCGGCACATTACACCGACATAATGGCTTATTTTTTCAACAACAGCGATATCATGTGAAATAAAAAAAATACTTAATTTATATTTGTTTTGTAATTCGAGTATCAAATCTATAATTTGAGCCTGTATAGTTACGTCTAAAGACGATATAGGTTCATCTGCTACAATTAGTTTTGGTTTCATCGCTAAAGCTCTAGCAATACACAATCTTTGTCTTTGCCCTCCTGATAACTCATGAGGATATCGATTTAAAAAACTTGAATCTAACTTCACATCATTTAACAAATTTAATGCCACTTCATAATTCATTTTATTTTTGATAATTTTGTGTATTTCGAGGGCTTCAATTACTATTTTGTTTACAGGCATTCTTGGATTTAAAGAGGCATAAGGATCTTGAAAAATCATTTGTATTTCTTTTCTTTTTGAAATTAATTCTTTACTATTTAGACTTTCAAGATTGTTATTATCGAAAAAAATGTTTCCTTTATCTGCCTTAATTAAATTCATTAAACATCTAGCGACAGTAGTTTTTCCACAACCACTTTCACCAACCAGTGAAAATGTTGATCCTTTAAATATTTTAAGTGATACATTGTCTACTGCTTTTGTTATTATATTTTTTTTGTTAAATAATCCACTTTGTTGATAATAATATTTTGATAAGTTGTCTATACTTAATAAAATTTCATTATTATTTTCATAAAAAGAATCTCTATCCTTATTTTTTTTATAATTTCCAAATACAGGCACTGCTTTTATAAGACCTTTAGTGTATTCATGTTCAGGTTTATTAAAAATACTACTAACGGTATTATTTTCTATTAACTGTCCTTTTTTCATCACTAGAATCTTATCAGCCATTTCAGACACAACTGACATATCATGAGTAATAAACATTATAGACATGCCAATTTCATCAACCAGCAACTTTAATAAATTTAAAATTTGGTCCTGTATTGTTACATCTAGGGCTGTTGTTGGCTCATCAGCAATCAAAATCTTAGGCTTAAATAAAATTGCCATTGCAATCATAATTCTTTGACGCATTCCACCAGATAAATTATGTGGGTATAAATTTAATACTTTTTCTGGATTAGGAATCTGTACTTTATTTAAAGAATCAATAATTATATCTATATTTTCATTTTTTAATGTTTCTTTATGTACATTTATTGATTCAGTAAGTTGCTGTTTTATTGTATATAAAGGATGGAGTGAAGTCATTGGCTCTTGAAAAATCATTGATATATGACGTCCTCTTATTTTCCTTTTTTCATCATTATCTAATTCTAATATATTTATTTCTTTATCATTATTAAAAAAATTAATAATTCCATTAATATGCTCATTCTCTTTTCTACCACACAAACCAAGTATAGTTTGTGCTGTAACAGATTTTCCTGAGCCTGATTCACCTACAATAGCAAAAATTTCTTTTTTCTTAATTTCAAAACTCAAATTATTTACAGCTGTTACTACCTCATCTTCAGTTGTAAATTTGACTGAAAGATTTTTTACTGATAAAATTTTATCATTCATATATTTATTTTAAGGCCAGTGCTTCTCTGGAATTCCTGCTTGATAAATTTGAGAGAAACCTGTTTTATCACTTGTATAGATTATATTCTTACCATCTGGAGAAAAACGTGGATGTGGATGTGTATTTTGTGGTGCATATACTTTTATAGGTCCATTTCCATATGGGAATGGTCCATTCCAATGATCACCTACTGATGTGGCTTCGGGTAAACAAATGGTTTCAAAATTGTTTTCTAAATTGTTTGGATCAAAAATTTGAATTCCTATATCTGGAAAATTTGTATCTGCAATTATTCTTGTTCCTTGACTGTTAGAAATAGCATGCCACGCATTAAAATTTGTTAAGGTTCTTTCTTTGCCATCTAAAATAGAAATAGCTCTCATTCCATTAGGCCAATCAACAAATGCTATTTCCTTAGTACCTGGTACCCAAGACTCGTGTGTTATCCATTCATCTGGCTTTTTTTCATAGACTCGTTTATTGCCTGAACCATCTCTTTTGATTACCCAAACTCTGTCAGTAAGTGGACCTGCGTAAAAAATGTAATTTGAATCGTCAGGACAAAATTGCATATGTGAAATACTATCTCTTTCTAGAATAACTTCATTATCACCAGTAATTGTATTGATGATTATAAATACTGACTTATCAAGAAGCTTATAAGTTACTCCCCACCACTCACCACAGTTACTTAAACAGGTTGTTCCCATTGCTGCAGCGACCATTCCTTCTTCTTTCATTTTATCTGTTTTGAAATCAATTATCTTTTCTTCGATTCCAGATTCAACTTCTACCCTCCATCCACTATTACCAGAGGTAAAATAAACATATTTACCATCTAAAGAAGGATTAATTGACCATTCATTTAATTCATCAAAGTTTGTAATTTGATAAAGGTTATAACTTGATAAATCTACAAACATAATTTGCGGGTTACCTGTTCTATGTGATATAAAAAATATTTTTGATTGTTCTTTATCATAAGCATTCACATGAAAAAATGGGTGATGCTGTATTGATTTATCACTGGTTAATTGTGCTATCTGATTATTTGTTATACTATCTTTAAAAAAGATAGCTTCTTTATTATATAATTTTGGTTTCATACTACCTTCTAGTCTGTTTAGGATTTAGAGCATCATTTATTCCATCACCTAAAAAAATAAATGCTATTTGAATAATTCCAATGGTTATTGCTGGTATGATCATCAAATGAGGATAACTTCTCCATAAAGTCAAACTATCTGAAAGCATACTGCCCCAACTTGCATTTGGCGGTTGGACACCTACTCCAAGGAAACTTAAAGAGGATTCTAGAAGTATTGCACCACCAATTCCTTGTGTAACGGCTACTACTACAGGTCCAATTGAATTAGGAATTAAATGTGTTTTCATTAGATGTCTTAAATTAGAACCCATTGATATAGCTGCTTCAACATAAAGTTGTTGTTTGATACTTAATATTTGGCCTCGAATAATCCTTGCGTAAGAAGGCCAGCTTATAAGAGCTATTGCTCCGAAGACGATTACAAAATCAATAATATATGTATTTAAAAAAAATGTGTTTTTAGTAGATTGATACAGAGAATCAAACAAGTTTGCTATGGGAGGTTTGATTGTAGCGTTAATTAGTATTGCTAACAACAAACCTGGAACAGACATTGTTATATCAGTAAGCCACATGAGAAATGAATCAACTTTTCCACCACTAAATCCAGCTATAGTTCCAATAATTACTCCTAAAAAAAGACTTATTATTGTAGTTGTAAACGCAACTATCGCTGCAGTTCTTGATCCAAAAACCATTCTACTGTATATGTCTCTACCCATCGGGTCAGTACCTAAAATGTAATCTTTACTAGGACCTTCTAAAGCCCGATCTATATTCTGAGAAAGAAAATCATAAGGAGCTAATAATTCACCAAAAATTGCAAAAATAAAAAATATAATAACAACAATAAATCCCGCAATCGCTAAATAATTATTTAATAATCTTTTAATTGCAATTTCTTTAAGAGACTTCGATCGATAATTAAGATCATTCATTTGCAATTCTTGGATCAAGCAAATAATAAATTACATCAACAACTAAATTGCTAAACATAACAATTAATGTTCCAACCAAAACGGTTGACATTATAAGAGGATGATCAACATCTCTAATTGCATCTATACTCATTTTTCCAAAACCAGGAATATTAAATATAAGTTCAACAAATAATGCACCATTTATTAATGTTATCATTACTAATCCAAGAGATGTTACTACAGGTGCAAGTGCAGGTTTAAGTATATGCTTAAAAATAATTATTTGTTCTGACAATCCTTTAGCTCGAGCAGTTCTAACATAGTCTTCATTCATAATTTCAAGCATTGATGATCTTGTCTGCCTTAAAATTATTGGTATTGTAGATATAGTAATTACTATAACAGGTAGTATAACCTGTGAATTAAAAATTCCATTCCAACCATAAGGGACGTTCATCACAGGCACTACTAATACAAAAAATAACAATAAAATTGGACCAGTTACAAAAACAGGTATTGCATTTATAGTTATAATCGTCCCAATTATAGATAAATCTAACCATTTGTTATGATATAATGAGGCCACTATTCCTAACGGTATACCTAAAATAGCCATAAATAATGTTGCTGCAAATCCAAGTTGTATTGATATCCATAATCTTGGTTTAATCATTTCCAATACTGGTCTTTGGCTTCTAAATGATGTGCCCCAATCACCTTGTAAGACATTCAATAAATATCGGTTAAATTGAATAAATAAAGGGTCATTTAATCCAAACTTTTCTCTTTCAGAATCAATCATTGACTGATCTAAGTACTGTGTGTTTCCTAATTCATCTAAAAACATTTGTTTTATTGGATCACCGCCACCATAAAACATCATAGAATAACTAACAAACAATACTAGGAATAATCCAGTAGACCAACGAATCATTCTTATGAAAATAAAATAAAACATAAAAAAAAAGGCCGTTTAAAACGGCCTTTTTATTTTAAATTAGTGTTTAGCTATATATATTTTCCATGGAGCATGTCTAGCTATGTCTGGCCCACTAAAAACATTTTTTACATAACTCCTTCGGTTAATACTTTCTAAAGGCTTTCCTAAAATAATCATGGGCCAATCGTTCAAAAATAATCTTTGAGCTTCATGTGCCAATGCACATCTTTTTGGATGTGTAGGTTCTACCATCATTGCTTCGTCTAACAACATATCAATTTTTGGATTCTTATATGCTCTCATCATTGAACCACTAGCAATGGGACCTGTAGAATGAGTGCCCTTAAATACATAAACTGCTGGATCAGGGAACCTAGCAGCAACGTCATCTCTTGAAATGTTGACTTTCTTTTCATCTGCTCCAAAATTCTTTGGACGATCTTTAAATTCAACATTAACTATGCCTAGGACTTTTCTCCATTGTTCCATGGCATATTCCATTCCCCTTTTTAATGGAGGCCATGTTGCTCTTGGAGTAACTCTTAATTTAGGTAGATTAGATGCACTACCATAACTTGAAGCTTTTAATGCTGCTCGTGCAGCATCTGGGTCATAATCATAGTAAACTATACCATCTTCATAACATTGAAGATTTGGATCCATAAATTGTCTAGGCATAACCGACTCAAACTGAGATTTAGGAAATGCAGCCTTGTAAATCTCAAAGGGATTAATGGCTAGAACTAATGCTTTACGCACCATTGGATCATCTGTTGGCTTTGCTGACACATTAAACCAAAAAGAGTTAAATCCAATTCTTGGAGCTGGTTCGAATACATCAGGCATGATTTTTTTCAATACCGGTGATGGTTGTTGCATTGATAGATCTATCTGATCATTTTGAAACATAGCTGCTAAGGTGTCTCCATCATTTACAAATTGGAAGGTAATTTTTTCCAAGTATGGTCCCTCATCCATCCACCAATTTGGATTGGGTGTAAATGTTGCTGTATTTTGATCTGGGTTGTATTGAGTCAGCATGTAAGGGCCAGAAAATGAAGGATTATTTTCAGGCTTCCAGTAATCGTAACCACTTTTTGCTTGACTACCTTTCACAATATTCATGTGTGCTGTGGATATTCTCCAATGGAATATTGGATCAGGATTTTTAAGATTTACCTCAACTATGGAACCTTTTGCTACAATACCAGTAATTTTACTAGTTTGTTTTTTTCTAGCAGCATCAAATCCTTTCACATTTCCTATATATCCAACAATCCTACCATTTCTAGAATCAGGATTTGCCATAGCCTCCCAGGTATCCTTAGCATCTTGCGCAGTCAGCTTTGAGCCATCAGAAAATTTAGCTCTTGGATCAATATTGAAGGTCCATTTAGTAAAATCACTATTTGATTTCCAATTTGAAAATACTCCAGGTTGAAGCTTTTTATTTTCATCAAAATACATTGGTGGAACCCATAAAAAGGATTGCCAATTTTGATGATCCCCACCTCCACTTAAACCTGTAAAAATAAATGAATTTTCACCTGCTGATGACGTTGCTATTCTTAAAATCTGATTGTCATCAGCATCACTAGGGAGTGATTTCGCCTGAACATTAATACTAAAAGATAATAATAAAGATATTATTAGAGAAAAATATTTCATATATTCCTTTCAAATTATTAAATAGAGATTAATTAATTATAAATATATTAATTTTTATATTAGGGCGGTCTAATTTTTTTTTCAATTTTTATCATATCTTTTTTAATTTCGAATTTTTAACCGCATTCTTTATTGCTTCTAAAGCTTTTCCAGTTGGTTTTCTTATTGGTCGCCTTACAAAATCTGATTTAATCCTTCCTGCCAAATACATCGCGGTTTTCATTCTTGCATGAGCCTCACCAGAAGGCTCACCACTTGAGTAAACAACTTCTTTTAATGGAAGTATTTCTTCTTGAATTTTCTGTGCTTTGAACAAGTCCCCTTCTTTGACAGCCTGAAACAGTGCAACTACTAATTCAGGAATAAAAGATGCAAAACCAACTAAAGCTCCGTCAACTCCTTGAACCATAGATGCAAGCAAGTATTCATCATGACATGTAAGAATTTTTACATCTTTTGAATTTTTTCTAATTTCTTTGATGTCTTTAGCATATTGAGACACCTCTCTTGTTCCAACTTTGAAAGTTGTAACCCATTTAAGTTTAGAAAGCTGACCAAGTAATTTTGAACTATAACCCGCTTTAGTCCATGCAGGGTAAACATGAACAATTAGATTGAGATTTGTTTTTTCTCCTAATTCTGTGAAATATTCAATTACATGGTCATCCGAGTAACCAAATCTCAACCAATGATGATATGGCATCACAAGTAATCCATCTGCACCTGCTTCTTTTAATTCAACTGCTTGTTCAATACCTTCTATAATTCCTTCACAAGCTATTCCTGAAATTACTGGTAATTTCCCATTTACAGTATCATTTACTATTTTTGTAACTTTTGCTCTTTCAGATCTTGTTAATGAAAATATTTCTCCTGTATGCCCATTTGTAACCAAGCCTTCAACTCCCTTATGACTTGCGAGCCATTTTGTAAATCTTATTAACTCATTTTCATCAATTTTACCATTCCTTTTCATTGGACATTGCATTGCTGGTAAAATACCTTGATAATAGTTTCTTTTTTTCATTTATCGTTTATTTGTTTACACCCGAAATCGAAATTGCAGTTCCTAACTTGCTCCCAATTTCAAGTAATGGTTTCAAAGTTCTTTTTATAAATTCATCTTTTGAAATATTTGTAGACAATCCTGCTACACTGATCGATCCTAAAGGGTAGTTATCATTATCTAAAACTGGCGTAGCTAAAACTCTTAATGCTGGAGCAGGTTCAGTATAAGCCCAATTTTGTCTTTTTATTTTTTCAATTTCTTCAATTAATTCTTCTAAAGATACCTTAGTGTTAGGATTAATTTGTAATCTATTTTGTGAATTTAATATATTGATTGCATCATCCTTTGGTAAATATGCTAATATTGTCAGTCCAATAGCTGTATAATAACTGGGGATCCTTGAGCCAATTTTTATATCAACACCCAATCTTACCAATCCAGCCTGTACTCTATCTATATAAACAACATCTGTCCCATCTAAAATCCCAAAACTTGCTGCCTCATTAATCTCACCAACTAATTCTCTTAATAAGGGCCGAATAATCTTCCTTATTTCTGTTCTGCCAATTGCATTGAATCCAAGATCACAGACCTTAAAACTTAACCTGTATTTTTTTTCATTATTTTTTTCTAAATAACCAATTTGTATTAATGTATTAACTAACCGAAAAGTTGTTCCACTATCTAATTTTGTTAAAGATGATATTTCTGAAATGGTAAGTTCAAAATTATTCTCACTAAAACATTCAAGAACTTTTAGTCCCTTTTCAAGAGATGCAACAAAATTTTTACTGCTCATTATTTAAATACACTATCCGAAAAAATTTTCGGAATCCGAAACTACAAGGTTTTTAATTATATTTTTAAACTAGTTTTATTGTCAATAAAAAAAATTAATCATAAATATCAGTAATGTAGATCAAGATTATTAACGATGTCAAGGTGTCCTATTTGGATATCTCCGGTCATCCAGCTCCTTGATCTCGACAAAGTCTCTGAAAGT
>MDSZ01039209.1_pt1 | contig 11585 bp, 10 predicted proteins | sample 811201 | NCBI WGS metagenome assembly MDSZ01 (sample SAMN05326647, study PRJNA326480) | marine metagenome | isolation source: seawater | place: Indian Ocean: North | collected 2010 | reverse complement strand
TGTAAAATGCTCTGATAATAAATAGAAACCGAAATAATATTTTACAGAAAAATAATATACAAATGGAATAATTAATAAAAATATTAAATCAATAAAATATTTTTTATCAAATTTTAGTATTTTTTTAAAATCGATAAAACAAATTAAATACAATAAATATATACAAGCAAAAGGTTTCAAAGCCATAGATGTACCTAGTATAAGATAGGAAACTCTTCTAAATTTGATATTTTGAAATTTGTATAATAATAAGCCGCTTGCATAAAATCCTAAAGCCATAGATATTAAATCTGGAGTTGATCGAAAGCTTAGTGTCCAAACTATAGGGTTAAATAAAAAGAAAATTATTACAAGAGAATGTAATGATTTATGAATCTTAAAAAATTCTAAATGATAGAAAAGTCCGTATATGAGAAAAATATAGGAAGAAAACGATACAAGTCTAGAAATAGCTAAACTTTCTAAAGCTCCTAATGTTATTCTATCAATCAAATTTATAATTAATGAATAAAAAAGTGTATTTGCCTGATTTTTAAAATAAAATTCACTATACTTGCTTTCAAATGAATTAAAATATTTTGAGCCTTCAGAAAAAGTGTATTCGTAATTTATTGGAAAAAAATTAAGAGATAGTAAATGTAAACTTATTGTAAATAATCCAAAAACTAATATTGAATATTTACTTTTCATAAATCTATCTTGTATAAATTCTATCTTCCCATTTCATTAGTGGAAATTTAATTGTTTTATGAAGTTTAAAACCAAGTTTTAATATTTTTTTATGAAGTCTTTTGTAATTAAAATTTTTATACATATCGTCCTTATGAAATTCTATTAAAAGAATTTTCGTTTTTCTTAAAATTATTTTTCCACCATCTATAACCTGTTCCTCATAACCCTCTACATCAACTTTTATTAAATCTATTTTTTTTTTTTTTAAATATTGAAAAGAGTCAAGTTTTTTTACATTTACTTTTTTTTCTTCAATCTTATTTTTAATTGAGCCAAGTACTAAGTTTCTTATAAACAAATATTTTGATTGATTATTTATTTTTGAAAATGATGAAATATAATCACTGTTTTTGTTTAGCAAAAATTTTTTTTTTGAATTTTTTTCTCCGATTCCATTATTAAAAATTTTAAGATTTTTTTTATTTTTGTATTTTTTTAGCAATTTTTTGTACAGATAAATATTAGGTTCAAATAGTACCAATTTTAAATTTTTATTAAAAATTAAAAATAAGTCTGTGTAACTTCCTTTGTGGGCGCCAACATCTATTATATATTTTGGTTTCTTTAATATTTTTTCTAAATAAAAAATTATTTTTCTCTTATGGATATATTTATCTATAAGTTCAATTGACCTATATGCAATCTTATTAATTAATTTCATTTTAAAAGATGGAAAAAACACTGCCTCACAAATAACAAAAAAATTTTTATGTTTAATTTGCTATTGCCATGGTGTCTTTTGTTAACCTTAATTGGAATTTCTTTTAATTTAATTTTTTTTCTATTTACAATTAAATAATCTAATAAAATTTTAAAGCCTTTTTTATATAAAAGTTTATTATTTTTTAAAGATGTTCTTTTACAAATAAAAAAACCAGCAAGTGGATCAGTTATATTAAGTTTAAAAAGGTAGTTGATTACTGCAATAAAAAATTTACTTAGAAATAATCTTACAATACTTTTTAGTGATTTTGAATAATTTGAAGAATTCTTTAAAAATCTACTTCCAATAACAAAATCTAAGTTATTTTCTTGTATTTCTTTAAGTAGGTTGTTTATATCTTCAGGGTGGTGTTGTAAGTCTGCATCCATTAATACAATATATTTCCCCCTTGAAATTTTTACACCATCCAAAAATGCAGTTGAAAGATTTCTTTCTTTTCTGAACTTAAATTTAACATTTTTCCTTTTTTTATTTAGTAATAAGATTTTTGACTGAGTATTATCATCTGAGTTATCATCTACATAAATCACCTCATAATTACTAATATTTAATTTTTTTCTTAAAGTTTCATATAATTTAATTATATTTCCCTCTTCATTTAATGTAGGTATGATAATAGAAATAATCATTTCTTTATTGTAAATTTTTATTATAAAAATTTAAACCCTTTATATTAAAATTTATACTCTTAATATAAAAATATGATTTATGATAATATTATAATTGGTTCTGGTCCAACTGCAGCCACAGCAGTCAATAAGCTTTTAAAGCTTAACAAAAAAGTAACAATTATAGATATTGGAAATAATATAGAAAAAAAAAATTTAAAAATAAAAAACGATTTTTTAAAAACAAAAAATAAAAAACAATTTTTAAATTCTATTAAAAAAAATAAAATATTAAATAAATATAAAAATCCCCATCTCAAATTTCCCTTCGGATCAGAATTTGTTTTTAAGAAAAATAATTATGAAAATTTTATTGGGCCAAAAAATTTAGATTTTATTTTATCAAATGCTTACGGAGGCCTATCTAATATATGGGGTACTATGGTTGCTCCTTTTTACCCAAAAGATATATATAACTGGGACATAAAATTTGATGATTATTATAAGAATAAATCAGAGGTCGAAGAAATTATTCCTGTATCAGGTTGTAAAGATAATCTAGAGGAATTTTTTGGAATAAATTTTGGCGCAGATCATCAGTTTAAACTATCAAAACCAGCAAAAAACTTTTTACAGAGTCTAGAAAGTAAAAAAAATTTATTAAATAAAAACGGGTTATTCTTTGGCAGAAGTAAAGTTGCGGTTGGTAGTTTTTATTCAGAAAATAAGGTTGAATGTCAAGAATGCGGATTATGCCATTATGGCTGTCCTTATGATTGTATGTTCAATTCTACACAATTACTAGACTTACACCGAAAGAATGAAAATTTTGAGTATATTGGAAATAAGTTTGCAAAAAAAATCAATCTTTCAGAAAATATTAACTCATTAGAATGTATTGATATAAATACAAATAAAAAATTCCTGTATTCAGCAAAAAATATTTTTCTTTGTTGCGGCCCCATTTCAACAGCAGCTCTTCTATTTAGAAGTAATTTAGTTAAAGATAAAAAAGTGGTATTTAAAGAGTCTCAACGTTTCTTTTTACCTATTTTTAATAAAAAGAATATTAAAGATAGTACATCACAGAATAAAAATGTCTTATCAGAGTTATACCTAGAACTATATGATAAAAATATAATGTCTAAAAGTGTTCATCTCCAGTATTATACATTTATTGATATTTTTTTAAAACCTTTAGAAAAAATTTTAGGTAGCTTGGTATATCTCTTTCCTAGAGTATTTCCTTTTATATTTGGAAGAATTAACTTATTGATTGGATACTTGCATTCCGACTATTCAAATAAAATAGTGATGTCGCCGTCAATAGATGACAGTAATGAGATATATAAATACAAGTTATCTTTTGAGAAAAATAATAAAATTAAAGATGTTATTAATAAAATTACATCTCATTTAAAGCATAATTTGAATGAAGATTTTTATATTTCTAAAAATTTAACTAATATAAATCTCACTGGTGCAAGTTATCATTATGGATCGAGTTTTCCAATGACTAATACAAGCAACTTTCAATTAGATTATACAAACTTAAATGGTGAGTTGAATAATTATAAAAACATTTTTTTACTAGATGCTTCTATTTTACCTGATATGCCTGCACACCCCACTACTTTTAATGTATGCATAAATGTTTCACGAATTATTAATAATTTGAATACACAGGGAAGAATTTGAGAAAAAGTATTTTATTAATAGGACATAAATCTTTTGTTGGAAATGACATTAAAAACACTATTTTAAAAGAAGATAAATTTAACATTTTTTATTTAGATAAATATTTTGAGGAAAATGATATTCTCTCATTGAATATAAAAGAGTTTTATGAAAAGTATTTTCTGAAATTTAATAATATCGATTTTATAATTTCATGTTTACATATACATAAAGAAAACTCTGCTGATGAATTGATGCTAAATCTAAAAGTGTATGAAAATATTCAATATTTTGCAAGATTAAGAAATATAAATAAAATCATTTATCTTTCATCTGTAAATGTTTCTGAGAATAATAAATCTCATTATGCATATGTAAAATATAAAGTTGAAAGCATGTTAGAGAAACATAAAAATTTTATTATTATAAGGCCTTCGACAATCATCATGTTAGACGAAAATAATAATTTATTTGGCGGTAAAGATGGTAAGAGTTTTAGTATTTTTGAAAAATTATTTAAATATAACTTACCTATTCCAATTATTGGAAATGGAAAATACTTATTTACATTTTGTTTTTTAAATGATCTTACAAGATTTATTTTATTAAATTTAAATGATGATTTTCTTATAAATAAGAAAATTAATTTTTTTTCTGGGGAATATTTAAATTTTAATATTTTTATTGATCACATTGCTAAGATTAAAAGAAAAAAAGCTATAAAAATTTTTTTACCGCTTTTATTTGTTAATCTTTTGTGTAAATTAGGGATATTTAATTATAAAAACATTGATAATTTAATTAATCAGAAAATTAATTATGATTATTGTGATTTAATAAAAAATAAAATTAAAATAAACCAACTTGGTAATTTAAAAAAATTTTAATGAAAATTGTAACTGTTGTTGGAACTAGACCTGAATTTATTAGACTTTCTCAAATTATTCCTCTTTTGGATAAATACTCAAAACATTATATCGTGCATACTGGTCAAAACTACGATTACAATTTAGATAAAGTTTTTTTCAAAAATTTTAAGTTGAGAAAACCAGATTTTTTTTTAAATGCTAAAAATTCTTTTGGAAATCAGCTTTCTGTAATATTTAAAAAATTAGAAAAAATACTTCTTAGAATAAAACCAAATCGATTTTTAGTTTTAGGTGATACGAACAGTAGTCTCGGCGCAATTGTCGCAAAAAGGCTTCAAATACCAGTCTTTCACATGGAGGCAGGAAATAGACAATACAATGATATTGTGCCCGAAGAAGTAAATCGAAGACTTATAGATCATTCAAGCGATATTTTATTGCCTTACACTCAAAGAAGTTGTGATAATTTAGTTAAAGAGGGAATTGATAGAAAAAGAATTTTTATTACAGGCAACCCTATCTTCGAAGTAATGAATTTTTACAAAAATGAAATTAATAATTCTAAAATTTTAAGAAAACTTAAGATTAACAAAAATAATTATTTTCTTTTAACTTCACACAGACAAGAAAATGTTGACAGTTATATAAAATTAAAATCAATAATTGAATTATTAAATGATCTAATACATTTAAAAAAAATTCCAATAATATGGCCAATACATCCAAGATCTAAATTAAGAATAAAAAAAATGAGGTTAAAATTAAATAAAAATATAAAGTTAGTTCCACCTGTAAATTTTTTTGATTTTTCATGTTTAGAAAATAACTGTCATTGTATTATTACTGATAGCGGCACAGTACAAGAAGAGGCTTCAATTCTGAAATTACCAAATCTAGTCATTAGGGACACTACTGAAAGACCAGAGACCATAGAGTCTGGATCATCAATTTTAGTAGGCAGTATAAGAAAAAACATAAAAAAACAAATTAAAATTGCTACAGAATTAAATGGATCTGAAGAGGATATTAAAGAATATATTACTCCAAATGTTTCAAAAAAAATAATCAAAATTTTATTTTCAAAATATGATTTTGACTAAAAAAATTTTAAATATCTCCTTAATACAATTAATTCTAGTTTGTTTAATTCCATTATGTCTAATTTTTAGCAGATTCTTAGCTGATTTTTTTTTGGTTTTAGTATGTATTTTATTTTTAATACAATCATATATAGAGAAAAAGAATTACTTTAATAATTTTTTTTTTAAGTTTTTTTTAATCTTTTGGATTATTATTGTTTGTAGGTCACTATTTTCAGAAGATTTGTTTTTTTCTTTAAAATCATCTCTTCCTTATATAAGATTTGGAGTTTTTGCTTTAGCTATATATTGTTTATTTAGTAATAATAAAAAATATAGTTACTATTTTTTTTTAGCTTTGAGTTTCTGTTTAATTCCTTTAGTCTTAGATGGATATATCCAATATTTTTTCAAAAAAAATATACTTAATTACCCAATTACAACATATATTTTAAATGAAAATGTTAGATTAAGTGGCTTTTTTAAAGACGAATTAATTTTAGGTAGTTTTATTTCAAGAATTTTTCCTCTTTATTTAGGATTATACTTTTATGTTTTGCACAATAAATTTACTAAAAATATAGATTTTTTTATTTTTATTTTTCTTTTAATCAGTGCTATTTTGGTATTGCTATCGGGTGAAAGAGTTGCATTTGTATTTATGTCAATCTCTTTTTTGTTGGGCTTATATTTTCTTCAATTGCCTATAAAGAAGTTCATAAATAAAATCTTATTTGGATTCGTAATTTTGTTTTCAGTAATTTTTTTTAATAAAGATGTAAAAAATAGGTTCATTGAAACAACATTTTATCAAGTTGGTATAACACAAAACAAACTTGAAAAAACAGAACATGGCGAAAAATATATATTTAGCATTCACCATCACAATCATATCATTGCTTCTTATAAAATATTCAAGGAAAATATAATTTTTGGGTCTGGAGTAAAAATGTTCAGAATCATATGTGATAAAAGATATAATGTTAATGCTTTTACATGCTCAACCCATCCCCACAACACTATAATGCAATTTTTATCTGAAACTGGAATAATAGGCACAATTTTTTATTTTGTAGGTCTGATTTATATTTTCAAATCTTTTTTTACAAATTTAATAATAGGAATTAAAAATTCAGATAACTACCTCAATAAATCAAAATTATTTTTTTTAGCTGCCCTGTTAATATCTTTAATGCCATTATTACCTGCAGGAAATTTCTTTAATAATTGGATATCAATTATAAGTTTTTTTCCAGTAGGATTTTATTTAATGACAAATCTATATTTTAATAAGAATGAACATTAGTTTGGTATTTCTTTTAGCGGTAGTAATTTTGAATTTATTATTTCTTGCTACTTACTCTAAAATTTCAAATTTACTAAATCTCTATGATATACCAGATTTTTCAAGAAAAATTCACAAAAAAAAAATTGCCGCGTCTGGAGGAATATTATTTTATATAATTTTTATATTTTATAATTTTTATTTTTTTGGCTCAAATGAAAATTTATTTACATTTAGAGAAAACATTTCATTAATTATCATTTCATCAATTTTTTTTATCATTGGACTGATTGATGATAAATTTATCTTAAGTTCTAATACAAAATTGTATCTTATGATTTTGTTTTGTTTTTGCCTAGTTTTACTAAATTCAGACTTTGCTATTAGGGATCTAAATTTTAGTTTTACAGAAAAAAAAATTATATTGGGAGATTTTTCCATACTATTCACAGTAATTTGTATTTTATGTTTTGTGAATGCATGTAACATGTTCGATGGTATAGATTTACAATTTGGCATTTATATTATTTTTTTATCTTTAATATTTATCGACAAAGGTTTCATGCCTAATTTTCATATTGGCATTATAATAAGTTCTTTATTTTTTTTGATTTATAACTTTAAAAGAAAATTATTTATTGGGAATAGTGGTACTTTATTCATATCGATTTTATTCTCTATTTTTTTTATTAGTTCATACTCAAAACAGGATTTATTATTTGTGGATGAAATTTTTTTGTGTATGGCTATTCCTGGTTATGATCTAATTAGAGTTTCTTTGCATAGATTAATTAAGGGTAAACATATGTTTAGTCCAGATAATCAACATATTCATCATTTTTTGATTGTTAAATTAGGCACTGTAAAAACAAATATTTTAATTCAGATCTCAATATTTATGCCTTTAATAATTTACAAATATTATGAAAGTTTTTTTATTTCATTTTTACTTTCATTTGCAAGCTATCTTTTTTTGTTTATTTACAGCAAAAAAAAAAATTAAAATAAATATTATCTGTTTATCTGCATTTAAAATACTTCAGGGATGAAAACTTTATAATTAAACCTATTAATCTCTCTTTTAACTTTCAGATCTTTAAATGAAGTGCATGGAGATTTACTATACATGCATAAAGGATATGGATTGGCCGTATAGTAAATAATTACATTGTTTTTTATGACGGGTAAATTATCATTTTTATTGTTCTCTTCCGTAAATGAATTTTTTTTTGGCCATGGAAAGTCTGTATATTTAATATTATAATTTTCTATTATTCTAATTGAATTTTTTGTTAAAACAAAAACCACTATAACTGCCAAAATTCCATTAACAACTTTTTTTGAGCTCTCTAAAATATTCAAATCTTTAATTACTAATAGCCCTATGGTAATAAAAAAAGTTCCTAAGTAAGCTGCACCATATCTATATGTAGGGAATTTTAAAAACCATATAATTGAAAATAATAAATTTAATAATAAAATTAAATATAATGATTTTTCATTTTTTTTATATGTTCTAGATTTTTTATTTGCTCTCAAAAATACAAATATAAGCAACATAAATATAATTAGAGGAAATATTTTTTTTAAAACAATTTTAGCATGATTTTGATACCATCCCACTATCCACTGATAGTCACTTAAATGTTTGACGTAATCTCTTTGTTTATCAAGTCTATCTGGATAAGCTTTTGCCCACGCCTCACTAGATAAACTTACTCTCGTTGCGCTGGAAAAAGTATTTTTGGGAGACCATTTTAATTTATCAATGCATGTTAAATTTACAGGATAAAGAACGCAAGAAGTTGTTAAAATATTTTTTAATAGCCACAAAAACAAAAAAAATAAACCAAAAATATTTGACCTGTTAAAAATTTCAATTTTTTTGAAATTTGAAAATATTATTATTAATGGCAAAAATACGATTAGGACATAAAACTGCTTAATAAGGAATGTATATAAGCAATATATAGCGACTAAGTTAAAATTTTCCTGTTTATTACCGTCTAAATAAAACTTAATAAAATAATATGTCGATATTAAATACAACATGTGAGCAGGATCGTCATTTCCAAAGCCACTATATCTGTTCATTGAGGTTAGTATAAATATTAACGCAAGCAAAGAGTATAATTTAAGGTATCCGTTAAGATTTTTTTTCAATTCGGTATAGAAAAATAAAATTACAGAAGAGTATAAAATAGTTAAAGGAATTAAAATACCGTTATCTTTAAAAATATAATTATTGAATAGAGAGTAAATGTATTGAAGTGAGGATATATGCCCATATCTAAATTGGAGATTTACAGATCCAAATATTATTTTTTCACTATTTAAAATACTTATAAATGGTAGGTGATATAAGCCTGCATCTGGTCTATTAGAATGATCTAATATAAAAGTTAAAAAACCAATTAAACTTATTAGTGATAATTTTGTAATAATTTCAACAATATTTAAAGATTTATGTAGAAAAATTGCAATAACAAAAGCAATAAAAAAAATTCCTGTATTAATATAAGTATTTAGACTAAAAAAAAAATTTAAAAATAAAGCTAAGAAAGATAAAAAAATAAATCCTATTATGATATTTTCAAAAAAATTAACAGATTTATACTTAAGAACAATTTTATTAATTAAATATCCGTAACAATAAATACAAAAAGAAGTTAAAATACAAAAAAAATAAATTATGACAAAATCCATATTTAAAAAAAAATTAAGTGTAATAATACCTTGTTATAATGAAAATACTACAATTACAAAAATTGTTGAAAAAGTATTTAATACTAAATTAAATTTAGAAATTATCATTGTAGATGATTTTTCAAATGATGGTAGTAAAGAAAAAATAAAAAAACTACATAATAAGTATATAAAAAAAAAAATATTTCATAGTAAAAATTTAGGAAAAGGTGCATGTATTAAGACTGGTTTGCGTCATGTTTCTGGAGATTACGTTATAATCCAAGATGCAGATTTAGAGTATAATCCTAATGATTATAAAAAAATGTTAAGAAAATTTTCAGATATTAAGGTGGATTCTGTGTATGGATCAAGGGTATTAAAAAAAAAAAGATATTCATTTAAAAAAAGTTTTCCAGTAAATTTTAGAATCTTTTCGAATCATGTTCTTACAATTTTTTCTAACATAATAAATTTTCAAAATCTTACAGATGCACACACATGTTATAAAATGTTTAAAACTAAAATTTTAAAAAAAATTAATCCCAAAGAAAATGATTTTGCGTTTTGTCCTGAGGTGACAACAAAAATTTCAAATATGAAATATAGTATTTGTGAAGTTCCAATATCTTATAAAGGAAGAGGTTATGATGAGGGAAAAAAAATTGGAATTTATGACGCAATTAGAGTTTTAATAGTTGTATTTAAATATAAATTATTTTGTTAATTTTAATCTCTATAATATTTGATTTCATCATCTATCATAATTTTCACAAGCTTTTTTAAACTTGTTTTGGGTTTCCATTTAAGTTCATCAAATGCTTTTTTTGCCACTCCTTTTGAATAATTAATTTCTGATGGTCTAAACAAATTTTTATTAATTTTTATTATTACTTTTCCATTGTCCTTATTTATTAATTTTTCATTATATCCTTTACCTATCCATTTCGTTCGAAAGCCCAAGTGCACAGTAGACAAATTTATAAATTCTTTGATTGTATAATTTTTACCAGTCGCAATAACAAAATCTTTTGGTTTCTTTTGTTGCAACATTAACCACATTGCTTCTACATATTCTTTAGCATAACCCCAATCTCTATTTGAATAAATATTCCCTAATTCAAAAAATTGTAAATCATTATTTAATATTTTGACTAGACTTGATATAATTTTACGTGTTACAAATTCAATGCCTCTCAAAGGAGACTCATGATTAAAAAGAATTCCTGATACCGCAAAAATGTTATAAGAATTTCTGTAATTAATTGTTAAGTGATGCGACATCACTTTTGATATTCCATAAGGACTTTTAGGATTTAAATCAGTTTTTTCATCTTGCCTAATTCCAATAGTGTCACCAAACATCTCCGAAGATGATGCTTGGTAAAATTTTATTCTAGGATTTGTTGATTTTATTGTTTCTAAAATTCTAAGGGTTCCAAGACTAGTGGTAATAGCGGTATTGAGAGGACTTTTAAAAGAAGTTCCAACAGAAGATTGTGCTGCCAGATTGTATACTTCTGAAAATTTGTATTTGTTAAAAACTTTTTCTATCTCATGGATTTTATTTAAATCCATAAATTCATAAATAATTTTTTTTTCAATACTTAATCGTTTTAGTCTCCAATTATTTTTTTGTTTGGATCTTCGTTTTGTTCCAATAACAATATAATTTTTTTTAAGCAAAAAATCAGCGAGGTATGAGCCATCTTGGCCAGATATACCTGTTATAAGAGCTATTTTTCTTTTTTTTTGAGACATAAACGTTACAAATTTCAAATATAATTAAATAACTTTGTCTTTACAAATTTATAATTTTATGTATTTCTCTTGTGCCTGGTGATTATTGCGAAAGGGTAATACCCGATCCCATTCCGAACTCGGAAGTCAAGCCTTTCAGCGCCGATGGTACTTAGTCTTAAGACT
>MDSZ01127935.1_pt1 | contig 11587 bp, 9 predicted proteins | sample 811201 | NCBI WGS metagenome assembly MDSZ01 (sample SAMN05326647, study PRJNA326480) | marine metagenome | isolation source: seawater | place: Indian Ocean: North | collected 2010 | reverse complement strand
GAATGGACTAATGAAAGATGGATTATAAGTTTTAGTAAAAATCAGGGCGCTCCTTCAAAAAAGGATGAGTCAAAAAATAATAAAAAGGAAATAATTGAAAAAATTAAAAATTCGAGGATTTATGAGGATTTAATTACAAAATTTCCTGATGCTGAACTCATTGATGTTAAAGAGGAAAATAAGGAGAATAAAAATGACTGATTTTTCAAAAATTTTAGATAAGGCAAAAGAACTTGAGGCCAAGATGAAAGAAAGTCAGGAAAGAATAAAAAATATAACTTCTGAGGGTGTATCGGGCTCAGATTCTGTAAAAGTGATTTTAAATGGAGATAGTGAAATTGTAAAAATAGAACTTTCTGATGAAATTTTGAAAGAAGATAAAAATATAATTGAAGATTTAATAGTTGCTGCTCATAATAATGCAAGAAAAAATTTAAAATCAAAAACTTCTGAAGAAATTTCCAAAGCAACAGGAGGTTTTGGTATTCCTGGTTTTAAATGGCCTTTATAAAAAATGCAAAATTTAAATGAAATAGATAATTTAATAAAATTAATTTCAAAACTTCCAGGTTTAGGTCCAAAATCAGCAAGAAGAATAGTTTTAAAGTTAATAAATAATCGCGATGAGCTTGTAAAGCCGATGGCAAATACCCTTGCTCAAGTTTATAAAAACATAATTAGATGCCAATCGTGTGGAACTTTAAAATCAATATCTACTGGATGCTATAATTGTGAGAATAACTTAGGTAAATTTAAAAAGATTTGCGTTGTTGAGGACATTGCTGATCAATGGTCAATCGAAAATTCGAATATATTTAAAGGATATTTTCATATTTTAGGAGGAACTATTTCAAGCGTTGGTCAAAGAAAAGAGGATCTTTTAATTAATTCATTGGTTGAGAGAGTTTTTAAAGAAGAAATCGATGAGGTTATTATTGCAACAAGTGCAACAGTTGAGGGACAAACGACTGCATATTATATCCAGGATAGTTTGAAGGAAACTAACGTAAAAGTGACAAAATTAGCCCAAGGTTTGCCAGTTGGTGGAGAGATAGAAAGTTTAGATGATGGCACGCTTTTTTCAGCTTTTAAAAATAGAGCTGGAATTAAGGTTAATTCTGATTAGCTTTCTTATTTATTCTATTTAAATGTAGTAGTGGTTCAGTGTAACCAGATGGTTGTTCTTTTCCTTTAAATATTAAATCACAAGCAGCTTTAAATGCTATTGAGTTTTCAAAATTACTATGCATTTTTTCATATTTAGGATCATCTTTATTTTGCTCATCAACAACTTTTGCCATTTGTTTCATAATTTCTTCAACTTGGTGTTTTGTGGTTATCCCATGATGTATCCAGTTGGCTATATGTTGAGATGATATCCTTAAAGTTGCCCTATCTTCCATCAAACCAATATTATTTATGTCTGGAACCTTTGAACAACCAATGCCTTGGTCAATCCATCTTACAACATAACCCAAAATTGTTTGAGCAGAATTTGATATCTCCGAATTAATTTCATCTATTGACCAGTTTGGTCTATCCGCAATAGGAATTGTTAAAAGATCATCAAGTTTAGCTTTACTTCTTCTTTTTAAAACTTCATGTTTTTTAAAAATATTAATTTCATGATAATGAAGTGAATGTAGAGCCGCAGCAGTGGGTGAAGGTACCCAGGCACAATTAGCACCTGCTTTTAAATGTACCAATTTTTGATCCATCATATCTGACATTTTGTCAGGCATTGCCCACATTCCTTTTCCAATTTGTGCTATTCCTGAAAAACCACATTCCAAACCAATATCTACATTGTTATTTTCGTAAGCAGAGATCCATTTAGATGTTTTCATTTCACCTTTTTTTATCATCGGACCAGCTTGCATTGATGTATGCATTTCATCACCAGTTCTATCCAAAAAACCAGTATTTATAAAAAAAACTCTATTTTGTAGTGATCTAATACATTCTTTCAAGTTAGCTGAAGTTCTTCTTTCCTCATCCATTATTCCAATTTTACAGGTATTCTTTTTTAAACCTAAAGCTTCTTCAACTTTTGTAAAAATCAAATCAGTAAACTTGGTTTCCTCTGGACCATGCATTTTAGGCTTAACTATATATATTGAACCTGTTCTTGAATTGCCTTTTTTTTTCAAGTCATGGAGACATGCTGCTGAAGTAAAAAAAGCATCCATAATTCCTTCTGGTATTTCCGAGCCATCTTTTAAAATTATTGAAGAGTTGGTCATTAAGTGACCAACATTCCTTACTAATAGTAAACTTCTTCCATGTAATTTTAGCCCTTTACCATCTTTAGAGATATAACTTCGATCAGGATTAAGTCTTCGTTCAAAAGTTTTTCCATTTTTTTCAAATTTAACTTTTAAGTCACCTTTCATTAATCCTAACCAATTTTGATAGCATTTAATTTTATCTTCAGCATCAACTGCTGCTACACTATCCTCGTTATCACAGATAGTTGAAATTGCTGACTCTACTATTATGTCACTAATACCTGCTATATCATGTGCAGCACTAAAAGCCCTGGGATTAATTATTATTTCTATATGTAAGTTGTTATTGATAAGAATAATAGTTGAAGGCTTATTACTAGCACCTCTGTGACCAACAAATTTAGTTTCATCTTTTAACTTGTATTCATTTTCATTTTTGTAAATAATTAATTTTCCATTTTTGACTATCAGATTAGAAATATTTTTCCAACTTGTTCCACTAATTGGAATATGTTTATCTAAAAATTCTCTTGCATACTTTATAACTTCTTGCCCTCTTGCTGGATCATATCTTTCACTTCCACCTTCTTCAGACTTAATTACATCTGTTCCATAAAGACTATCATAAAGGCTAACCCATCTAGCATTCGCAGCATTAAGCGCATATCTTTCGTTCATAATTGGAACAACTAATTGAGGTCCTGCTATATTAGAAATTTCTTTATCTACATTTTTAGTCTTAATTTTGAAATCTGGACCCACATCTACTAAATAACCAATCTTTTTAAGAAATTTTTTATATCCAATTAAATCTAATTTATTTCCTTTATTTTCAATATGCCATTCATCAATTTTTTTCTGTATTATTTCTCTTGTTTTAAGTAATTCTCTGTTTTTAGGCGTTAAATCGTATACCGCTTTTTCAAAACTAATCCAAAATTTCTTTGGGTCTATTGATGTACCTTTTAAAAGTTCGTCATTAACAAATTTCAAAAGTTTCGAGGAAACTTCTAAATTATTTACTTTAGAATATTTTTGTTTCATATCAGTCAATTCCCCATCTGTATATTTGCCTGAGAGTTTTGCCCCATCGGCGAGATTAAATCTCTTTCCAGAGTGTATGTGTTAAAGTCGGTCCTTTTGCCTGAGAGTTTCCGGGGAGGTTGCTCCTTCGGCGCTAAATCTGCATAGTCTCTCCCGACTTAAAAAGAGTACATTTATAACAAATTAAGTCAAATATAAAATTTAAAAAACATTTTATTGCCTTTTTTGGTAATTAATTAATAATTCCTCAATATTTATATAAAATAAAATGAAAAATTATTTGAACTTTGAGACAGAGATTAAAAATCTAGAAGAGGAAATAGAGCAATTAAAGGATCCATTTAATCAAGATGGATTGTCAGAAGTAGATACAAAAAAAATTTCAGAAATTCAATCTGAACTAGATAAAAAATTAGAGCAAATCTATTCAAATTTAGATCCATGGCAAACAACAATGGTAGCAAGACACGAGGATAGACCAAAAGCAAAATTTTTCATTGATAATTTATTTGAAGATTTTATTCCTTTGTCGGGTGATCGTTTTTATGGAGAAGATAAATCTGTCTTAACTGGTTTTGGTAAATTTAATAGAAAATCTGTTTTAGTTATTGGTCAAGAGAAAGGGGAGGATTTGAATTCAAGGATTGAAAGAAACTTTGGTATGATGAGGCCAGAGGGTTATAGAAAGACAATAAGATTAATGAAGTTAGCTAACAAGTTTAATATTCCTATAATCTCTTTCATAGATACTCCAGGTGCTTATCCAGGAGTAGGAGCAGAGGAAAGAGGTCAAGCAGAGGCTATTGCAAAATCAATTGAATGCTGTATGGAACTTAAAGTTCCAACTTTATCAATAATTATTGGTGAAGGAGGATCTGGTGGAGCAATAGCATTAGCATCTTCTAATAAAGTTATCATGCTTGAAAATGCAATTTATTCTGTAATATCTCCAGAGGGGTGTGCAACAATATTATGGAGAGATCCAACAAAAACTCTTGATTCAGCAAAAGCTATGAAATTATCATCAAAAGATCTTTTGGAAATTAAGGTTATAGATGAAATTATCTCCGAACCAATAGGAGGAGCTCATAGAGATAAAGATCAGGTTTTGGAGAGTGTTAGAAATTCAATTGAAAAAAATTTGAAAGAATTTGAAGATAAAAAAGGTGATGAAATAATTAATCAAAGAAAAAATCGATTTTTACAAATTGGAAGAACAAAAGGATTTACTAGTCAACTTGAAGATACAAGCACTTTAAGTATGAAAAAAAGTAAATTTGAAGATGTTTTAGAAAAAATATTTTCATCAAATATTAAGACAATAATTATATGTTCTATTATAATTTTGTCTTTTTTATTCTTTTTTTTATCCTAATGTACCACAACAACGTTTGTATTTTTTCCCTGAACCACAAAAACATGGTTCATTTCTGCTCATCTTTTTTCCAATAAATTTCGGATCTATTTTTTTTGGTTTGATTAAATCTTTTTCTTGTGGACTTTCAATAATTTTTAAATTCATTAAAATTGTAACAAAATCATTTTTTAATTTATTGAGTAAATTTGAAAAAAGGCTAAATGCCTCTTTTTTATACTCAACCAATGGATCTCTTTGGCCATATGAGCGAAGCCCAATTACTTGTCTTAATTGTTCAAGATATTGAATATGTGATTTCCAATTTACATCTAAAGTTTGTAAAAAAATTCTTTTTTCTATTTCTTTTGCTTTATCAATATCTAAAAACTTTATTCTTTCATTTCTAGAGTTAGTAAACTTTAACTTAATTTTCTCTTTTAATTCTTGGACATTAGAATTTACTAAATCTTTAATTTCTTGATCATCAAAACTTTTTCCAACCATTGTCTTTAAATGATTATCAAAGTCATTATTTTTAGGATCTACTAATTTTTGCTTTTTTAGGTTTAATAGATTTTCAATTATTTCATTTAAAAATTCATCTGAGTATTCAAAAATTTGGTCACTATTCATAGCATTTTTTCTTTGAGAAAAAATTACATGTCTTTGGTCATTAAGAACATTATCAAATTTTAGTAAAGTTTTCCTAATATCAAAATTTCTTGCTTCTACTTTTTGTTGGGCTCTTTCAAGTGCTTTATTTATCCAAGGATGATCAATACTCTCTCCATCTTTTAACCCAAGTTTCTCAAGCATATTATTCATAGATTCAGATCCAAAAATTCTCATTAAATCGTCCTCAAGGCTTACATAAAATATTGAACTTCCTTCATCACCTTGTCGTCCAGATCTACCTCTTGCTTGGTTGTCAACTCTTCTAGACTCCATTCGTTCAGTTCCAATTACAAACAAACCACCTAAAGATTTAATTTTTTCTTTATCTTTTTTTAATTCTTCTTCTTCAATACTTCCTTTTTTCCCCCCAAGCTGAATATCAACACCACGTCCCGAAATACTTGTTGTGATTATTACAGAATTTAACTTTCCAGCATTAGCAATTATTTCAGCCTCATTTTCATGATTTTTTGCATTCAATACAACGTGTTTGATTTTTACTTTATCCAAAAGTTTTGAGTAAGTTTCTGATTTATTAATACTTGATGTGAATACCAAAACAGGTTGTCCAGATTTACTACATTCTAAAATTTTTTCTATTATTGCATTGTTTTTTTCTTCTTCAGTTCTAAATATTTGATCATTAAAATCTTTACGTATCATTTCTTTATTTGTTGGTATCTCAATTACTGGAAGATTATAAATTTCATAAAATTCTTCTGACTCAGTTTTTGCTGTTCCAGTACAACCAGAAATTTTTTCATATAGTTTAAAGTAATTTTGATAAGTTATTGATGCTAGAGTTTGGTTTTCGGCTTGTATTTGAATTCGTTCTTTTGCTTCGAGCGCTTGATGTAGTCCATCACCAAACCTTCTTCCTTCCAAAATTCTTCCTGTCAATTCATCTATTATTTTTAAAGTATCATTTTGTACAATGTAATCTCTCCCTTTTTCAAATAAATGATTAGCTCTTAAAGATTGATTTACGTGATGTACTAAAGCTAGGTTTTCTGGATCATAAAAATTATTATTTTTAAGTATTCCTGCATTTGAAAATAATTTTTCCACATTATTTATTCCTTCATTAGTTAACAGTATATTTTTATCCTTCTCATCTATTTCAAAATCTTTTGAACTTAAATTTTTTACTAATTTGTCTATTGATAAATACTGATCTGTTTTATCTTCTGCCACACCTGAAATTACTAAAGGAGTCCTTGCTTCATCAATTAGACAAGAATCTATTTCATCTACAATTGAAAAAAAATGTTCTCTTTGTACCATTTGTTGTTTTGAAAAAGCCATATTATCTCTTAGGTAATCAAAACCTAGTTCACTATTAGTTGCATATGTAATATCAAAATTATAATTTTTTCTTCGTTCAATATCATCGTGACTATTATTTATGTACCCTGATGAAACTCCTAAAAAATTATAAATTTCTCCCATTTCAATAGAATCTCTTTTTGCTAAATAATCATTCACAGTAACTATGTGAACACCTTTTCCATAAAGTGAATTTAAGTAAGCAGCAAGAGCAATTGTTAAGGTTTTACCCTCTCCAGTTTTCATTTCTGCAATTTTACCCTCGTGAAGAGCGACACCCCCAATTAGCTGTACATCAAAATGTCTTTCCTTTCTTATTCTTTTTGATGCTTCTCTCACTAAGGCAAAAGCTTCTGGAAGAATTGATTCAATTTTTTCACCTTTATTTAATTTTTCTTTAAGTTCTATGGTTTTTTTTGGGAAATCAGCGTCTGGTAAATTTACTAAGCTATCTTCCAATAAATTGACCTTATCTACAATTTTTCCAATTCTCTCTAGTTCTCTTTTATTGCTTGATTTAATGAATTTTGAGATAAAGTTTAATGGATTAAGCATCTATTATTTGATTTATAAATTAGTTATACTTTGAATATAAGCATTAAAAATATTTTTTAAATACTATGGGAATAAATTTAAGCAATTTTTTTACATCTAAAGAAAATAATCTAAAAATGAATAACTATCAGGATTTAGAGCATATAGATGGTGTTTCAATATCAACAGTTAGCGCAAATTTATATGAAAGTGAAAGAGATGACTTAGTTATGTTTTATTTTAGAAAGGGAGCCAACCATGCCTCAGTTTACACACAGTCAAAAATAGTTTCTGAAAATATAAAATGGAATTTAAATAAAAAAAACAAAAGAGTAAAATCATTAATGATAAATACTAGAAATGCAAATGCGTTTACTGGAAAGAAAGGTTATCATGGATTACAAAAAATAGCCGAGGAATTATCTTTAAGGTTATCTGAAAAACAAAAAGAGGATGAAGATAAGCCAGAAAAAGTTAAACCAGAGCAAGTTTTATTTGGGTGTACTGGCACTATTGGTGAAGAATTTCCTACTGAAAAAATAAAGAACAAGATACCAGAATTAATAAGTAAAATTAAATATACTCAAAATAAGTATATATGGATGAAAGCAGCATTAGGAATAATGACAACAGATTTAAAACCAAAACTTGCGATGGAAGAATGTAAAATAGGAAATACAAAAGTAAAAATATATGGAATCGCAAAAGGTTCTGGCATGATCCAACCGAACATGGCTACTACTTTAGGATATATTTTTACAGATGCTGATTTATCAAATGAAATATTAAAAAAATTATTAAAAAAAAATATAACAACTACTTTTAATGCAATTAGCTGTGATGGGGACACAAGCACAAATGATATGGTTTCTTTTTTTTCAACAGGTGTAGCAAAGAATTTAAATATTAATAATATTAATGACAAAAGAATTAAAGATTTTGATTTATCATTGCATAAAGTATTATTAAATTTAGCAAAACGAGTCGTATCAGATGGTGAAGGAGCTTCTAAATTTGTTTCGATTAATATTAAGAAATGTAAATCAGAAACTGATGCTAAAAAAATTGCATTCTCAATAGCAAACTCACCTTTAGTTAAAACAGCAATATCAGGTGAAGATCCAAATTGGGGCAGGATTGTTATGGCAGTTGGAAAAGCAGGTATAAACTTAAACTTAAGTAAGCTAATAATTTTGTTTGGAGATTTTAAAATCGTAGAGAGAGGTCAATTATCTGAGAGATATAATGAAGCAGAGGTTGCTGAATATATGAAAAATGAAGAGATAGAGATAAACATTGAAATAGGAACTGGCTCAAAAAATTTTACAGCTTACACAATGGATTTCACAAAAAAATATATTGAAATTAATTCAGATTATAGAAGTTAAGATATTGAATTTTTAATTAAAATTATTATTTACTTAACATGATAAAATATAAACTTGTATGTAAAAATTGTAATCTTTTATTTGATAGTTGGTTTGCATCATCAAAAGAATTTGAAAAATTAAAGAATAAAAATTTTATTAATTGTCACCAGTGTAATTCATCAAAAGTAGAGAAGACGCTCATGTCGCCAAGCGTTGTTAAATCGAAAAATTCTATTGTATTAAATAAAAATAAAAAATATCAAAAAATTAAAAAAACAATCTCAGAATATCAAAAGTTTATAAGAAAAAATTTTAAATATGTTGGTGATAATTTTGCTTATGAGGCAAGATCTATACATTATAATGATAAAAAGGATAAAAAAGGGATTTATGGTTCCGCGACAAAAAAAGAATTGAAAGAATTAAGAGACGAGGGTATTGAAACCCAAATAGTTCCCTGGATAGAGGATAAAAATAATTAAATTTTAATAAATTTAGTAATATAGTTTACAGAAGTATCAGAAGAAACACTCCATTTATCATTAATCAAATTATATTTCATTCCATCTAGTTTATTTAAAATTAATTTATTTTTTTTTGAAATTTCAATTAAATCTTTAGGTGATATAAATTTTTCCCAATCATGTGTTCCAATTGGCAACCATTTCATAACATATTCAGCACCAATAATAGCAAAGACATATGATTTTAGTGTTTTATTTAATGTTGCAATAAACATAATACCATTCGTTTTTAAAAGTTTTGAACTAGCATTTATAAAAAAATTTACATTTTCTACATGTTCGACTATTTCCATATTTAGCACTACATCAAATTTTTTTTTTATTTTTAAGTTTTCTGGTGATTTGCAAAAATAATTTATCTTTAATTTATTTTTTTTTGAGTGAAATTTTGCTATTTCAATATTTTTTTGAGATGCATCAATGCCTGTTACATTTGCACCTAATCTTTTCATAGGTTCTGACAAAAGGCCACCTCCACAACCGATATCTAATATATTTATTGACTTTAATGGCTTCATTGAATTTTTCAATTTGAAATGTTTGAGAATATTTTCTTTGATATATTTTATCCTAATTGGATTAAAGTTATGAAGAGGCTTAAATTTTCCGTTTGGATCCCACCACTCTTCAGCAATTTTTGAAAATTTTTCAATTTCTTTTTTATTTACAGAATTCATGATAGATAACTTGTGGACATAACAATTAAGATGTATTTTATCAAATATAAATTAGATTAAATTAATTATTCAATGAAAACAGTAGTATTAAAGTTTGGTGGAACTTCTGTCGGAAGTATAGATAGAATAAAGAAAGTAGCTAAAATTATCTTATCTCATAAAAAAAAGGGAAAGAGTATAATTGTCGCTTCTTCCGCAATGAGTGGAATTACAAATGATTTGATAAGTAAATCTAAACTTATAAGTGATAATTTTGATAAGGCAGAATATGATACTTTGTTAGCAACTGGAGAGCAAATGGCGTGTGCATTATTAGCTGCTAGGCTGAGACATCTTGGACATTTATCTAGATCTTGGATGTCGTGGCAAATACCAATTTTAACAGATGGTTATTATACAAACTCAAGAATTTCAAAAATAGGGAAAGGAAAATTAATTAAATATTTAAAGTCTGGTGGAATTCCAATTATCACAGGTTTTCAAGGTATCAATAATAGAGAGAGAATTTCTACACTCGGAAGAGGAGGAACTGATGCATCAGCAATTATGTTAGCCAAGTTTTTTAAAGCTGAGGAGTGTATAATTTATACAGATGTAGAAGGAGTTTATACAACAGATCCTAGACTTTTCTCTAAAGCAAAAAAGATAAAAAAAATTTATTATGATGAGATGTTAGAAATGGCATCTTTAGGATCTAAAGTGATGCAACCTACATCTGTTCAAGATGCTAAATTAAATAATATTGATATTAAAGTAAAATCTTCATTTGTTAATAAAAAAGGTACTCTAATTACAAATCAAAAAAAAATTTTTAGCAATCAAATTATTACAGGCATTTCGTCAACTAAAAACGACTCTAAAATAACAATTATTGGTGTTAAAGACAAACCAGGGGTAGCTGCGTCTATATTCAGACCATTATCACAAAATTTAATAAATGTTGATATGGTGGTTCAAAATATTTCTTTAAATGGTAAAGAAACTGATTTGACGTTTACGATTAAATCTGATGATTTAAAAAAAACTAAAAAACTTATTAAAAATAACAAAGATATCTCTTTTAGAAAGATTTCATATGACAATGATGTATCTAAAGTATCTATAATTGGTGTTGGAATGATTACTACACCAGGAATTACATATAGAATGTTTCAAGCTTTAGCAAAAAAAAAAATCAACATTATGGTTATTTCAACATCAGAAATAAAGATTTCTGTTTTGATTTCAAACAAACATACAAAAAAAGCTATTGCTACATTGCATAAAGAATTTAAGATGGGTTAATTATGAGTTTAAGACCATTTAGAGATATTAAAAGGAAAATTACTAAAGTTATTAAAGTTGGAGATGTAAAAATTGGTGGAAATAATCCAATTTCAGTTCAATCAATGACGAATACTTTGACAACAGATGTTAAAGCAACAATAAATCAAATTAATTCAATTCAAAAAGAAGGTGCCGATTTAGTAAGAGTTTCATGCCCAGATGAAGAGTCAACGCAAGCTTTAAAAGAAATTATTAAAAATGTTGAAATTCCAATTATTGCAGATATCCATTTTCACTATAAAAGAGCAATAGAGGCAGCTAAAAATGGCGCCAAATGTTTAAGAATAAATCCAGGAAATATTGGTGATAAAAAAAAAATCCACGATGTTTTGGGTGCAGCAAAAGACAATGGTTGTTCAATAAGAATTGGAGTCAATGCAGGATCTCTTGAAAAAGATATTTTAGAAAAGTACAAAGAACCATGTCCAGAGGCATTGGTTGAGAGTGCTTTGAGAAACATTAAAATTTTAGAGGATCAAGATTTTTTTAATTTTAAAATTAGTGTTAAATCTTCAGATGTTTTTTT
>MDSZ01077277.1_pt1 | contig 11588 bp, 10 predicted proteins | sample 811201 | NCBI WGS metagenome assembly MDSZ01 (sample SAMN05326647, study PRJNA326480) | marine metagenome | isolation source: seawater | place: Indian Ocean: North | collected 2010 | reverse complement strand
TCGTCATGCATGTCGGCCGAGAAACACTGGTCGCGATAGACCGTCAGCCCTTCCTTGAGCGTCAGCTGGAACCAGTCGCGGCAGGTGACGCGGTTGCCGGTCCAGTTGTGGAAATATTCGTGCGCGACGATGGACTCCACCCGGTGAAGATCCTCGTCGGTGGCCGTCGACGGATCGGCAAGCACGAATTTGCTGTTGAAGATGTTGAGTCCCTTGTTCTCCATCGCACCCATGTTGAAATGGCTGACGGCGACGATCTGGAACAGGTCGAGGTCATATTCCAGACCATAGCTGTCCTCGTCCCATTTCATGGATTTCTTCAGCGATTCCATGGCATGGCCGGTCAGCGCCAGATTGCCCTTTTCGACATAGATATGCAGATCAACCTTGCGCCCGGACGCGGTGGTGAAACTTTCGGCAGCCAGGTCCAGATCGCCGACGACGCAGGCGAACAGATAGCTTGGCTTGGGATGCGGGTCGTGCCAGACGGCGAAATGCCGGTTCCCGTCGGCCTTGCCTGTCTCGACCAGGTTGCCGTTGGACAGAAGCTGGGGAAAGGCAGTATCGGCCTCGATGCGAACGGTGAAGACCGTCATGACATCCGGCCTGTCCGGGAAGAAACCGATGCGGCGAAACCCTTCCGGTTCGCACTGCGTGCAATACATCCCGCCGGACAGATACAGCCCTTCAAGCGCAGTGTTGCTCTCGGGATGGCATTGCGACACGATCCGGACCTCGCAACGCTCAGGCAGGCCTTCAAGGCTCAACCCCTCGGGGCAAACAGGCCAGTCGGCCTCATCCAGCACGCGCCCGTCGATGGCAAGCTCATGCAGCGTCAGGTCGCGCGCGTTCAGAATGAAGGGCGCGTCGTCCGCCCGCTCAAGCTGCAGCAGCGTGGTGACACGCGTATGGTCTTCAAAGATACGGATATCAAGGTCGGCGGCAATGACCTTACAGGATGGCGGCAGATAGTCTGAACGGAGTTTCAGCATCGGTCGGGCGCTCCTGCCCGGCTTATGCGGGCGTCAGATGTCAGCGATTGTCACGCGAAGTGGTGTAGGCTTCTTCGCAATGTTTCAAGCAATAGGGCTTGCCAGGCACAACCGGCTCGCCACAAAAGGAAAAGCCGCTCAGCTTGGGATCGCCCGTCGGCCAGCAGCATCTGCTGCGCGACCATTGCAGCTTGCGAAGCTCGAGCCGCAGTGGCAGGTTCACCGGCTCGGCGGGCGGCTTCGGCTTGGCGGGCTTTTTGGCTTCGGTGGCCGCCTTGGAAATCGGGGACGGACGCTTCGGCAGCCCCATCCGGTGCGCCTTGCCGGCAATCGCGTTTCGCGATACGCCAAGGGCATCTCCGATCTGCGAAATGGATAGGCCGTCATCCCACAGCTTTCTCAGCTGTGCGAGGCGTTCCTCCGTCCAGACGTTCGCAGAATCCGTCATGCTATCCTCACTTGCAGCTACCACACGCAGGCGGTGGAAGAGATATAATCGCGCAGCCCGGCAAACTCAATCGGCAATTGCCATCGGCACTCTTGTCAGAGCGCCCCGATAAAGCCGCCAATCAGGTCAAGCTGGCAGTCCAGCATGTGTCGCCCGTAATGGGTTGTCAGGCCCCGCGCCTCGGCATCGGCAAGCCAGTCGGTGCGTTCCGGAATCATGATGATCTCGGCAATCAGCGTTGCCGCATCCACCGCGTCTAGCGTGATCGGCAGCGCATCGCCGTCATGGAGGCCGAGGCTGGTTGTGTTGACGATCATGTCGACGCCGGCACCATCATGGCCTGTCGCGGTTTCGGCCTGGTGATGGCCGGCAAGATCGGCGAGCGCGGCAACAATGGCATCCGCCTTCGCCGCCGTCCTGTTGCTGATCCGAAGGCGGCCCACACCAGCCTCGCACAGCGCCAGCGCGATGGCCCGCGCCGCGCCGCCAGCCCCGACCATCAGAACATCCATGCCGGCCGGTTCATACCCCTGTTGGCGCAGCCCGGCCACGAATCCCGACCCGTCGAAATTGTCGCCATGCATGCTGCCATCGGCATCGAAGCGCACTGCATTGACAGCGCCGGTCAGCCGCGCCTCCGGGCCCAGCGTGTCGCAAAGCCTGGCCATTTCCATCTTGTGCGGGATGGTCACGGCAAGACCGCCGAAATTCGGCATCGCCCGCAGCGCAGTTACGACGTCCGCCAGGGCTTCGGGCGGCGCGTCGACAGGCACCATCACCTGGTCGAGCCCGCGCGCCGCAAACACCGGGTTGAACGCCATTGGTGCCCGCACATGGTCGACGGGATGAGCGATGGTCCCGAAGACCCGTGTCGTTCCAGTGACCCATGGCATGGTTTCGGCAGGTATTTTCACGCTGTCATTCTGGCTCATGGCCTGTTCCGTTCCGATGAATTGTGGCGGGCATCGCCATAAGAATTCGACAAATGAACATTGCGGGGCCGCTTTTGTGCCGCGATTCAGAACCACACAGGCACAAGACACCGGTGCATGTGACCGGACCACCCACCACTGGGCCAGTGTACCGGTGTCACGACCTGCCTTGCAACCTTCGCCAAAGGGCGAGCCAGAAGATCATCAGACCACAGAGGACAGATAAAATGAAAGCACTGAACAAGACCATCGTCATCGCAGGCGGGCTGGCGCTCTCCGGCGTCATCGTCGCCAGCCTCGCCGTTGCCGGCAATGCCGGCCACCAGTCCAAAAAACACCGCATGCTCCACCCCGTCTCGATCGACGGCAATGGCGACGGCGTGCTGACCATGGACGAAGTCATGGCGCACAGCCAGATGCGGTTTGACAGGCTCGACGCCGATGGCGATGGCACGGTCACGCCCGAGGAATTCGGGGCCCGTCTGGCCAGCATGTTCGGCCGAATGGACGTCGACAAAAATGGCATACTCGAAGGTGACGAACTGCCCCGCCGCCTCAAGAAGGGCGGCCATCATCACCATCTCGGGATGCGCAAGGGCAGTGTTGACCAGATCATCACACCGCCGGGCAGCGCGGGATAAAACCCGCCAGACCTCCCTATTCCGCTTCGTGCGCGCCCTCGAAGGCAAGCGAGGCGGAATTGATGCAGTAGCGAAGACCGGTCGGGGCAGGTCCGTCCGGGAACACATGGCCAAGATGCGCGTCGCACCTGTTGCAATGCACCTCGACCCGCTGCATGAAAAAGCTGTTATCCTCGGTCTCGCCGACGGCATCGCCATCCATGGGCGCATAGAAGCTTGGCCACCCGCTTCCTGAATCGAACTTGGTGTCCGAGGAAAACAGCGGCGCGCCACAGCAGATGCAGGCGTAGGTGCCATCCTCGTAGTGCTTGTCCAGCGCGCCGGTGAAGGCCCGCTCGGTGCCATGCTGGCGCGTCACCTGAAACTGCTCGGGCGTCAGCTGGGCCTGCCATTCGGCATCTGATTTGATGATCTTTCCGGTCATTCGGCGGCCTCCTGTTTGCTGCGAAGCGCCTCCCAGATGGCCTGCGGTGTCGCCGGCATGTCGATATGCGTCACGCCAAGCGCGTCCGTCAGCGCCGAGATCACCGCCTGCGGGGCGCCGATGGCCCCCGCCTCGCCAGATCCCTTGACCCCGAGAATATTGTTCTTGCAAGGAATATTGCGGAAACTGATGTCGAATCGCGGCAGGTCGTCGGCGCGCGGCAGCCTGTAGTCCATCAGCGATCCGGCGACAAGCTGCCCCTGATCGTCAAAGGCCGCATATTCGTGAATGGCCTGGCCGATGCCCTGGGCGATCCCGCCATGAACCTGACCTTCCAGCGTCATCGGATTGATCACCGCACCGAAATCATCCACCACGGTATAGCGAAGCAGATCGACCTGGCAGGTGCCGGGATCAACCTCCAGTTCCACGACATGGCAGCCATAGGGATAGGTCGCGCCATCGGTGGTGTACTGGTGCTTGATGTCGAACGGATGCGCCCCCTTGGCTGGCACAAGGCGGAGCGCAAGATCCTCGATGCTGATGGAATGGTTGGTGTTGGCGGCGGAGAAGACGCCGTCGGCAAAAATCACCTCACCCTCCTCGAACTCCAGCGCCTCGGCGGCGTGTGGCTTTGCCGTCTCTATGGTCTTGGCAGCGACTTCGGCCAAGGCCGATCCCAGGATCGGGGTCATCCGCGCCCCACCGGTGGTGCCGGGCGGCGTGCGCGCGCTGTCACCCTGCAGAATTTCGATCTTGTCGGCGTCGAATCCCAGACTGTCGGACAGGATCTGCGTCAGGGTGGTGCGGTGTCCCTGGCCGTTTTCCTGCTGCGCCGCCAGCACCAGAATGGTGCCGTCCTCACGGAAGCGGACATCGACCCCGCCATCTGTGCCTCCGCCGCATTGCTCGAGATACATGCCGAACCCAAAGCCGCGAAGCCGGCCGCGGCGCTCGGACTCTGCCCGGCGCGCGGCAAAGCCGGCTTGGTCCGCCCGGTGCAGCGCGGCTTCCATCAGTTCCGGCATTTCGCCGCCATCAACAGTGCCGCCGCAGACCATGGTATAGGGGATCTGGCTTGCCTTGATCATGTTGCGGCGGCGGATTTCAACACGATCGACGCCAACATGCTCGGCGATGTGGTCCATCAGCCGTTCCATGACGTAATTGGCCTCAGGACGGCCTGCCCCGCGATAGGCGTCGACGGCCGGCGTGTTCGTCATGATGCCGAGCACCCGAAGGCTTGCCACCGGAATGGCGTAGTTGGTGGTCAGCGTCCGTGACCCGGACAGGGTCGGGATATAGGTACTGAAGTTCGACAGCCAGGATCCCATATTGGCGTGCACCGTCACAGCAAGCGCATGCACCTTGCCGTCACTGTCGATCACGGCACGGGCCTTGGTGCGGTTGTCACGTCCATGCAGGTCGGACACGAAACTGTCGGACCGCGCCTGCTGCCAGCGGATGCGGCGGCCGAGCCGCCGCGCCGCCCAGGCGATGATCAGCTGTTCGGGATGCAGGAAGATCTTGAATCCGAAGCTGCCACCGACATCGCCCGTGCGCACCCGCACTTGCGCCGGCGACATGCCAAGCGCCTCGGCAATCTGCTCGGAAATGCCGACCGGCCCCTGTGTGCCGCACCAGATGTCAAGCGTGCCGTCTTCCTCGCCCAGCCCGGCGATCATCGGGCGGGTCTCCATCGAATTGATGATCACCCGGTTGTTGATCACATCGATGTCGAACAACTCCATGCCCGCAGCGGCGGCACCTTCAATCGCGGCATCCGTCGCGTCATGGTTGCCGGCCTCCCAGTCAAAGGCGATGTTGCGCGGATATTCGGCATAGAGCTGCGGGGCGTCATCCTCCAGCGCATTATAGACGTCAGTCACAGCCGGCAGGCTGTCATAACGGGCGTCGATCAGTTCGACAGCGTCGAGCGCGATGGTGTCCGTCTCGGCAACCACGGCGGCGACAATGTCTCCCGCCGCACGATTGACGCCGCGCACCATGGCCGGATGATCGACAAGGGTCATCTTTTCGCCATCGGCATTTGTCAGCCGGTGCTGGCATTTGATATCACCGACCCCGTCAGCATCAAGATCAGCCTGTGTGATCACCAGATGAACGCCGTCGAGAGCCGCCGCCGCCGCGGTATCGACCGACACAAGGCGGGCATGTGCCAGAGGGGCGCGAAGAAAGGCGACGGCAAGGCCCGTTCCGGGCTCTATGTCGTCGGTGTAACGTCCCTGTCCGGTGATAAGCCGCGGATCCTCGATCCTTAGAATGGGTTGTCCGACGCCGAATTTCATCTCGTCACTCCTGCTCGTGATGCGAAAACCGCTTGATGGCGAACCGTATCCTTGTCACCGTGGTAACCCAGCACAGGGATGCGAAAATCCATGCCAGCAGCACGAAAAAGTCTGGCCGCCATGCTACGATCAATAGGAAAATGATGGTCTCGCCACCCTCGGTCAAGCCGCCCAGATAGAAGAAGCCCTTTTTTCCGCGTATCTCGGTCGAAATGCCGCGCTTTTGCGCGATGATGGCGAAGGCCAGAAAACTCGATCCAGTGCCGACGAAGCTGAAGATCAGGAAGCAGGCGGCCAGGGCCTTGTCAGGGTCGGCGACGGCAAAGGCGAAGGGAATGGCGCTGTAGAACAGGAAATCCAGCGTGATATCCAGATAGGCGCCAAGATCGCTGGTGCCGCTTGCCCGGGCCACCGCCCCGTCCAGACCGTCACACACCCTGTTGGCGATGATCAGCACGACCGCCGCAATCTCGCTTCCCAGCGCCACGGCAAGCGCCGCGCCAAGCCCGAGACCGAACCCCACGAAACTGACCTGGTTGGCAGTGACACCGGCACGGGCCAGCATACCACCGACGGGATTGAGGCACCGGTCCACAAACGGCCTGAGATGCGCGTCCAGCATGCGATCAGCGCGGCAGCGCGGCGATGATGGTCTCGCCGGCCACGACCGACTGGCCCTTGCAAACGGACAGACGGCTTCCCGCGGGCAGGAACAGTTCTGTCATGCCGCCAATGCGCGGCATGCCGAGCGGCGCGCCGGCTTCAAGGAATTTTCCCGGCCCATGGCGGCAGACAAGCTGGCGTGCGGTGGCGGTGCCGATCTGCACCAGAAGAAGGCGCTCACCCGCCCCGGCGGCGTCCATGCCGATCTCAATGGTGATTTCGCGGCGCTCATTGTCGCGCCGGGCAAGATCGACATCGTCGGCGCTGCGGAACAGGCCGGGGATCAGGAAATTGTCGGTGATCCGCCCGGCAACAGGGCTGCGCTGAAGCTGCGCATCGGCAAGGCCGGTGCGGATGGTCACTCTGCGGCCGCGCCCCATGTCGGTTCCGGCAGGCGGTTCGACCTCGCCATCGCTGATGTCAACAACAATGCCGTCGGCAGGCGCCAGCACGGAACCCTCAGCGTCCGGAACCTGCCGGGACGGGGTTCGCAGCGTATGGCGCAACCAGACCATCAGGCCAAGGGCGATGCATCCAAGCGGCAGCCAGACCAGCGTCAGCAGGATGGTCCCCCCGCCGGCAAGCGCCATGACCGGCCATCCTTCGGGGGCAATCCAGCTCTGGTCTGATGCACTGTCGCCGGTGATGTCCTGCATGGTTGCTGCTTCGTCTGTCTATTCTGGCTCTGTCTATTCGGGGATGGCGAAGATCTGGTTCGGGAAGATCAGGTCGGGATCGTTGATGGCAGCGGCGTTGCGGCGCACGATATCGACATATTTGATCCCCTCGCCATAGGACTGATAGGCAATGCGCCACAGCGCATCCCCCTGCTGAACAATGACCATCTTGCTGCCATCCATGCCCTGTGACAGGTCGCGCGAGGCCACAGGCAAACTATAGCTCGCGATGGTCTGGCCATCGCCGTCCTGCAGCGTGAAGCGCATGATCCGGCGCGGCATGCTGATATCGACCCTGCCGGCGATCTGCCAGGCGCCATCATCCCCGACGGCAGCCTCGCCGAAGGCCTTGTCCGCGGCGGTCGCCGTCACCCGCGCGCCACCACGTGACGCACCGGCGACCACAAGATCGCCATTGTCCTTCCAGGACAGCGAGCGCGGTGCCACCGCCGGCGTCAGCTCGGCAGCATCGGCATCGGCACCGTCCTGTGTGGAAGGCGCGGCAGACGTCACCATTTCGCTCTCCGGCTTGTCATCCGGCGATTGCAGCAGTTCCGGAACATCGGTTTCACCCTGCGGCAGCAGGGCGACAAGGGGCTGTTCATCCTCGGTCTCGCCAACTTTGATGGCCATGGTCAGATTGGCCACGGTTGTGGTACCGTCGGCGCCTTTCGCGCCAACGGACACAAGATGCTCGCCAGGTGCAAGCGCCCGTTCGGGAACGATCACCCATTCACCATCCGCATTGGCCGTTGCCGTGCCAAGAATGACGTCGCCTTCAAACACGGTGACTTCGGCGTTGGGAGCGGCCTTTCCGGCGAAAACAGCCTCGCCAGCCGGCGTGACCTGGGCCAGATCGATGCTGACCCCGGCTTCGGCCGGGCCATCCGCCTCGGCTTCGGAGGCCGCAGGCTGCGCCGCCGCGGTTTCGGCATCCGCGTCTGCGGCCGTTTCCGCCGGGCTGTCATCCGCCACCGGAGCGGGTGTCACCGCCGCCTGCCCGGCATCGGCCTGCGGCTCGACCGACTTCGTTTCACCATTGTCGAGAAGCACGACTGCCAGCGCGACAACCGCTATGGCGGCACCGCCACCGACCAGAATATATGTCAGTAACCGCACGGACACCCACCTTTTCATTGGCTAAAAACTGTAACCAGCGTAATGCTTGAAACTCATTGTTTCAATCTCGGGATAAGGTCACACATGAAAAATATCTGCGTGTTTGCCGGCGCCGCCGCGGGTCACAACCCGGCATTCGCCGACGCCGCCTACGAACTTGGCAGGCTTGTCGCCGGCCTTGGCATGGGCATTGTCTATGGCGGCGGGCGCAACGGATTGATGGGGCGCGCCGCCGACGGCGCCATTGATGCTGGTGGTCATGTTACGGGAATCATTCCGAAATTTCTCGACAAGGTCGAAATCGGACATGCCGGTGTCACCAAGCTTCACGTCATCGACACGATGCACCAGCGCAAGGAAATGATGTATGCCGAAAGCGATGCCTTCGTGGTGCTTCCGGGCGGGCTTGGCACGCTCGACGAAACCATGGAGATCACCACCTGGCGGCAACTCGATCTTCACAAGAAACCGGTCATCATCCTCAACATCAACGGCTATTGGGATCATCTTCTGGCGATGCTGGAGACGGTGATTGCCGAAGGATTCATGCATCAGGACCATCTTGATCATTTCGAGACGGTCGCGACAGTCGCAGATCTGTTACCCCACCTGAAGGCGCTTAACGACGCCTGACGGGTAGCGGGGCGCATTTGCCTTGCGCATGCGCTATGTGGCCATTACAAGACGGGCAGCAAATAGCGGCAGTAACAGGGGCGAGCGCCGGTGCCGGTCGCGGCCGCCCTTCAGGCTCCGACCCGATGATGTGCCACGACAAATGAAGGAATGATCCATGTCCAAGATTAAAGTGAAGACCCCCGTCGTCGAAATCGACGGCGACGAGATGACCCGTATTATCTGGCAGAAAATCAAAGACAAGCTGATCTTCCCCTATCTTGATATCGATCTGAAATATTACGACCTCGGCATGGAGAAACGTGACGAGACGAACGACCAGATTACGATCGACAGCGCCAACGCCATCAAGGAATATGGCGTCGGTGTAAAATGCGCGACCATCACCCCTGACGAGGCGCGGGTCGAGGAATTTGGTCTGAAGGAAATGTACCGCTCGCCAAACGGCACCATCCGCAACATTCTCGGCGGCACCGTCTTCCGCCAGCCGATCATCTGTAACAATGTGCCGCGCCTTGTGCCGGGCTGGACCCGCCCGATCGTCATCGGCCGCCACGCCTTTGGTGACCAGTACCGCGCCACGGATTTCGTGGTCGAGGGCGCCGGCAAACTGACCTTGACCTTCACCCCGGCGGACGGCGGCGCGCCGGTCACCCGCGAGGTGTTCGACTTCCCGGACGGCGGCGTGGCGATGTCGATGTATAATCTCGACGAATCAATCCGCGGCTTTGCCCGGGCCTGCATGAATTACGGCCTTGATCTCGGCTGGCCGGTCTATCTTTCGACCAAGAACACCATCATGAAAGCCTATGATGGCCGCTTCAAGGATCTGTTCGAAGAGGTGTTCGAGACCGAATTCGAGGACAAGTTCCGCGATGCCGGCATCACCTATGAACACCGGCTGATCGACGATATGGTCGCCTGCGCCCTGAAATGGAACGGCGGCTTCGTCTGGGCCTGCAAGAATTATGACGGCGACGTCCAGTCCGACACCGTGGCCCAGGGCTTCGGCTCGCTTGGCCTGATGACCTCCGTTCTGATGACGCCCGACGGAAAGACGGTCGAGGCGGAAGCCGCGCACGGCACCGTCACACGCCATTATCGCCAGCACCAGCAGGGCAAGGACACATCGACCAACCCGATCGCCTCGATCTTTGCCTGGACCCGCGGGCTTGGCTATCGCGCGAAGTTCGATGACACCCCTGATGTGGCTGAATTCGCGGCGACCGTCGAGCGTGTCTGCATCGAGACTGTCGAAGCAGGCCAGATGACAAAGGATCTCGCCCTTCTCGTCGGCAGGGACCAGCCCTTCCTGACAACGGACAAGTTCCTGAATGCGCTGGATGCCAATCTGAAATCGGCGATGAACGCCTGATCGGCCGAACCGACGCGACCAGAGATGTCGGCGGCTAGAGCGCTGCCGACACCGCCTCGATGGCCGCCGCCGCGGCATCGGCATTCGGACCGCCAGCCTGGGCCATGTCCGGGCGGCCGCCGCCGCCGCCGCCGCCAAGCGCGGCCGACCCCACCTTGACCAGATCAACCGCGTTGCGGCTGCCCGCCAGATCCGGCGTCACGGCGATGACGATCGACGCCTTGCCGTTGTCTGTTGCGACAAGGCAGATCACGGCGTTGGTCATATTGCCCTTGATCTCGTCAGCCATGGATTTCAGTTCGCGCGCCGGGGTGTCCTCGAGAAGACGGCCGACAAAACTCACCCCGTTGACAACGGTCGGGGCATCGCCGCCGGTGCCGCCGGCGGCAAGCTTGCGCCGCAGGGCGGTGATGTCGCGCTCGGCCTTGCGGTTGTCCTCGACAAGCCGGGCCACACGTTCGGCAAGCTGTTCCGGCGAGACTTTCAGCAGGTCCGCCGCCGCGCCAAGGGCGCGCTCCCGCCCGTCGATCCATTCCAGCGCGCCGGCTTCCGTCACCGCCTCGATGCGGCGGACACCGCCGGCCACGGCAGATTCAGACACGATGCGAAGAAGGCTGATGTCGCCGGTGCGGCCGACATGGGTGCCGCCGCAAAGCTCCACGGACCAGGCACCGCGCCCCTCTTCCTCGGCCGCGCCACCCATCTGGACAACGCGGACCTCATCGCCGTATTTCTCGCCAAACAGGGCCAGCGCACCAAGCTCGATGGCGGCGTCGGGGGTCATGATGCGGGTCGAGACATCACTGTTCATGCGGATGCGTTCATTCACGATCTGCTGCACGCGTGCAAGCTCGTCCGCCTCGACGGCGCGCGGATGCGAGAAATCGAACCGCAGCCTGTCCGGCGCGACAAGCGATCCCTTCTGCGCGACATGATCGCCAAGCACATGACGAAGCGCCTCGTGCAGAAGATGCGTCGCCGAATGGTTGGCGCGAAGCCGGCGACGGCGGTCATGATCAATCTCCAGACGAAGGCTTGTGCCCACCGTCAGCTCGCCGTCGGACACCTCGGCGCGATGAACGAACATGCCGGCCAGCGTCTTGAAGGTATCTGTGACGCGAGCCTTGCCGCCATCCCAGCTGATTACCCCGCTATCGCCTTGCTGACCACCGGATTCGGCGTAGAACGGCGTCTGGTTGGTGACGACGGACACCGCGCCGGCGGCGCGGTCCGCCTCCTTGCCGTCAACGACGAGCGCTGTCACCTGGCCCTCGGCGCTTTCCGAGGTGTAGCCAAGGAATTCGGTGGCCCCGAGCCGCTCGCCAAGATCAAGCCAGATGGTTTCGGTGGCGGCGTCGCCCGAGCCGCTCCAGGC
>MDSZ01085568.1_pt1 | contig 11589 bp, 10 predicted proteins | sample 811201 | NCBI WGS metagenome assembly MDSZ01 (sample SAMN05326647, study PRJNA326480) | marine metagenome | isolation source: seawater | place: Indian Ocean: North | collected 2010 | reverse complement strand
TTAGGTGTAAAATCTATTTTACTGGGATTCGGCTTAGACTCTGATGCTATACATTCTCCAAATGAGCATTATGGGATTTTTAATTATTTAAAAGGTATAGAAACTATTCCTTACTTTTTTGATAATTTTTCTAAGCAAGCGTAATGATAAAATAATTTTTTTTACCTTTTTGTACTAGGATATATTTTTCATTTAGTAGATCAAGTTTTCTAACTTGAAATTCTTCTGATACTTTTTCTTTATTAATACTGAGAGCATTATTTTTTATCATTCTTCTTGCTTCACTTTTACTTGAAAATATTTTTGTCTTCTCTGTTAAAATATCTAAGAGATTTAGCTTTAAATCAGAGTTAGTTATTTGGAACCGTGGCACACCCTCAAAAACAGAAAGAAAATCCTCTTCATTAAGACTTTTTAAGTCTTCTTGTGTAGATTTTCCAAATAAGATTGACGAAGCTTTTATTGCTGTTTCTAAATCTTCATTTGAATGAACTCTTTCAGTAATTTCTTTAGCAATTGCTTTTTGAAGTATTCTTAAGTGAGGTGTAGCTTCATGTTCTGTAATTAGTTGATTAATTTCATTTTCATTTTTTAGAGTAAAAATTTTAATATAATTTTTCGCATCTTCATCAGATGTATTAAGCCAAAACTGGTAAAATTTATATGCAGATGTTTTTGTTTTGTCTAGCCAAATATTTCCCTCTTCAGTTTTTCCAAATTTACCGCCATCAGACTTTTTAATTAATGGAGTTGTAACCGCAAACGTTTTATTCCCCCCTTTTCTCCTAATTAGTTCTGTTCCAGTAACAATATTTCCCCATTGATCAGAACCTCCTAGTTGTACTTTGCAATTTTTATTTTTCCATAACCAATAGAAATCATATCCTTGAACTAATTGATAGGAGAATTCAGTAAAGCTCATTCCTGTTTCTAATCGGCTTTTTACAGAGTCTTTAGACATCATATAGTTTATAGAGATGTGTTTGCCAATATCTCTTATAAAATTTAGAAAAGAAAAATTTTTAAACCAGTTGTAGTTATTTACGATTTCAGCAGAATTTTTTCCGCAGTCAAAATTTAAGAACTTTTTTAATTGTTTTTCAATACACATTAAGTTATGTGCTAATTTTTTTTCATCTAGTAAATTTCTTTCTTTACTCTTTCCTGAGGGATCACCTACCATGCCTGTTGCTCCTCCTATTAATATAATAGGTTTATGGCCAAATTTTTGAAGATGGAGGAGTGTCATAATTTGAACTAAATTGCCGACATGTAAAGAGTCTGCAGTTGGATCAAAACCAATATATGCAGAGGTCATTTCATTTTGAAATAGTTCTTCTGTTCCAGGCATTATGTCATGGATCATACCCCTCCATGTAAGTTCTTGTATAAAGTTCACGTATAAATTTTTATCAAAAATAGATAAATTATTAATTATAGCTTTTATTACTAAATGTATATTTGTATTATGATATTAGTTACAGGAGGCACAGGATTAGTAGGGTCACATATTTTATTAAAATTATCCTTACAAGAAAAAAAATTTATAGCATTAAAAAGAGCATCATCATGTATGTCCGTATGTCAGAAGGTATTTGATCATTATAATTTAAATCATTTATTTAATAACATTACATGGGTAGAAGGCAATATTAATGATGTAGTCTCTTTACAAGAAGCAATGAAGGATTGCCAACAATTAATTCATTGTGCAGCAATTGTATCATTTCATCATTCAGATATAGATATTATGCGTAAGATAAATATTGAAGGAACAGCTAATGTTATGAATGTGGCATTAGAATATGGCATGCAAAAATGTGCATATGTAAGTTCAGTCGCTACTTTGGGATATGAACCAGATATTATAATTAATGAAAATAATTTGTTTAAAAGTCAAAATAAAAACAGTAACTATTCAATAACTAAATATTATGCAGAACAGGAAGTATGGAGAGCCAGTGCAGAAGGAATGGATGTCATTATAGTAAACCCTTCGATTATTTTAGGTCCTGGCAATTGGAATAGTGGCAGCTCTCAGATTTTCAAGAAAATATATAGTGGCCTTAAATTTTATACAGAAGGGGGTTCTGGATATGTAGATGTAATTGATGTTGCAGATGCAGTATTAGCACTTCTTTTTTCTAACATTAAAAATGAAAGGTTTATTTTAAATTCTGTGAATTTATCTTTTCGAGAATGTTTTGATAAAATAGCAAGATCTCTTAATAGGCCAAAAGCAACAATTAAAGTTACCCCGCTCTTAAAGGAGATAGCATGGCGAGCAGAATTTTTAAAATCGTTATTTACAGGAGAAAAACCATTGATAACAAAAGAGACAGCTAATAATGCTATGGTTTTTAGAAAATATTCAAATAATAAAATTAAACAGCATATAGGATTTAAATTTACTCCTATTGAAGAGACAATAAAAAAATATTCTAAATGGTTTATTGAAGATTTGCAGCTTTAATTTCTTGTAATTCTTCTATTGCTATGGAATATATTTTTTCTAGTTTTTCAGGTTCCCTAATATAGTATGACATAGACTCCTCAAAATCTTTATTTGTGACTTTATATTTTAGGAAAACTAAATTGTAGTTTTCTGATTGATATAGTTTATACTTTTCAAAATCTATTCGTTTGTAATTTTCAAATTCAGCTTCATTTAAATGAATATCCTTAATTATATCTATAAACACTCTTTCGGATATTACATTAGATTTTGGCTCCATACTCCCTTGACAGGAGAATAAAACTAATAGGCCTAAATAACATACATATTTCATTTTACAAATATAATTTTAAGAAAGTAAAGTTTATTTTTTTAACCTCAAAAAATTAACATAATTTCTGTATAAGTATTATTAACAATAAAAATAAAGAGCGCTGATAAGAAATTAAAAGATGTATATTTGCTCTAGTTATTAATCAAACAATTTTAAGATGAAAAAATTAATGTATTCTTTATTTGCATGTGGTATTTTTTTCTTTTCTGCTTGTAGTTCAGGAACTGGAAGTGCTGATGCTACAACTGAAGAGGCTGTAGTTGAAGAGGCTGTAGTTGAAGAGGCTGTAGTTGAAGAGGCTGCTGTAGATTCGACTGCTGAAGAGGCAACTCAAGAGGTTGAGTAAAAGAAAATTTATTTTCAAAAAACAAAAGAGTATCTAGCAATGGATGCTCTTTTTATTTGTCAAATGTTAGCCTCATCCCTCTTTTTTCTTCATTAAACTTGCCATTTTCATATACAAGGTGCCCATTAATTAATGTATGTGTAATTCTTGAATTAAATATTTCTCCTTCAAATGGCGACCAGCCACATTTGTATAAGATATTATTCTTAGACACTTTCCAAGGACTATTTGGATTAATTAATACTAAATCAGCAAAATACCCTTCTCGAATAAAACCTCGCTTTTCTATTTTAAAACAAATAGCAGGGTTATGACACATTTTCTCAATTAATTTATTCAAAGATATTTTTTCTTTTTTTACAAACTCTAGCATTGCAGGAAGTGAGTGCTGAACAAGTGGACCTCCTGAAGGAGCCTTTAGATATGTGTTTTCTTTTTCCTGTCTTGTATGAGGGGCATGATCTGTTGCAATAACATCTATATTATTATTTAATAGAGCTTTCAATAAAGCTTCTTTATCAGATTTTTTTTTGATGGCTGGATTCCATTTAATTAAACTTCCTTTTTCTTTGTATTTTGTTTCGTCAAACCATAAATGATGAACACATACTTCAGCAGTAATTTGTTTTTTTTCTAAGGGTAATTTATTGTCAAAAAGGTTAATTTCTTTTTCAGTAGAAATATGAAAGACATGAAGTCGCGTATTATATTTTTTCGCCAATGATATAGCTAGTGAGGATGATTTAAAACAAGCTTCATCGCTTCTAATATTAGGATGTTCTTGCATTGGTATTTCTTCACCGAAAATATCAATAGCTTGTTTCAGATTAGTTTTAATTATTGTTTCGTCTTCACAATGAACAGCGATTAGCATTGGAGTTTGTTCAAATATTTTACTTAATACATTTATGTTATCTACAAGCATATCTCCCGTTGATGAACCCATAAAAATTTTGAGAGCTCCAACTTTTTTTGGATCAGTTTTTAAAACCTCTTCTACATTTTCATTGCTTACACCCATAAAAAATGTAAAATTTGCTAAAGATTTTTTTGCCGCAATGTTAAATTTCTCCTGAAGAAGTTTTTGAGTTAATACCTGTGGATTTGTATTTGGCATTTCCATAAATGATGTAATTCCTCCTGCAATAGCGGCCTTACTTTCAGTATAAATATCTCCTTTATGTGTAAGGCCTGGTTCACGAAAATGAACTTGGTCATCAATAATACCTGGCACAAGAAATAACCCTGTTGCATCTATTATCTTATCAACATTAATATTAATATTAGTGTTAATTTGGCTAATATGTTGATTTTCAATTAAAAGATCTGAATTAAAAATTTTTCCTTCGTTGACAATTTGAGCATTTTTAATTAGTGTAAGCATTATTTATTTTTTCCAAGTTTTAAAAAAACTGGCTATTTTCATTTGTAAAACTCCTAGTACAGCTTCAAAGAATATGTTACTACTCATTTTAGATTTCCCTTCTTTACGATCAGTGAATATCACAGGAACTTCTATAATATTAAAGCCATATTTCCAACTTTTAAACTTCATTTCTATTTGAAAAGCATATCCAACAAATTGAATTTCATCAAGATTAATTGTTTCAAGAATTTGTCGTTTATAACACTTAAAGCCAGCGGTGGAATCGTGAATAGGCATGCCTGTAATAAATTTCACATATTTTGATGCAAAGAAAGACATTAGTAATCTAGACATAGGCCAGTTCACAATATTTACTCCTTTTACATATCTTGATCCTATTGCAAGATCTCCTCCATTTTGATTAGCATCATATAGTTTTGTAAGGTCTTTTGGGTTATGTGAAAAATCAGCATCCATTTCAAAAATGTATTTATAGTCTTTGTTTAGAGCCCATTTAAAACCATGTATATATGCTGTACCAAGTCCTAGTTTCTCTGATCGTTCTTCTATATATAGCTTGTCATGATATTCTTTTTGTAGTTGCTTTACAATATCAGAGGTTTTATCAGGAGACCCATCATCAACAATTAGAATATGGAATGGTTTTGTTAAAGAAAAAATTTTACGAATAATATTCTCGATATTTTCTTTTTCGTTATATGTAGGAATTATGATTAAGGAGTCAGACATTAAAAGTGCGTTTTAATATTTACAAAAGTACAAAACAAACATATTATACAATACCATCTTTAATTTCTGCTACTATTAATGGGTTTAATAATGTGCTTGTATCTCCTAAATCTTTTTCATTTCCTGCCGCAAGTTTCCTTAAGATTCTTCGCATAATTTTTCCTGAACGTGTTTTTGGTAATCCTTGAACGAATTGAATTTTTTCTGCTTTTGCAATAGGCCCTAATTCTTTAGATACAAGATTATTTATCTCTTGTTTTAATAATTTGTCATTGTCAGGATTTTTGTGACATATAACATATGCATAAATCGCATTTCCTTTTATAGGGTGAGGATAGCCAACAACAGCAGTTTCACAGACGTTTTTATGCTGATCAATGGCGCTTTCAATTTCAGCTGTTCCAAGATTATGGCCAGAAACAATAATGATATCATCAACTCTTCCTGTTATCCTGTATAGATTGTTTTCATCCCGAAAAGCACCGTCTCCAGTGAAATATTTATTTTTAAATGTTGTGAAATAGGTTTCTTTAAATCTTTTATGATTACCATAAATAGTTCGCGCGATTGATGGCCAAGGAAATTTTATACAAAGCCTTCCTTCAATATTATTTTTGGTAATTTCTTCACCTTTTTCATTCATTAGACAAGGTTGTATTCCAGGAAGAGGGAGGGTGGCAAATGTAGCTTTAGATGGAGTGACTCCAGCGAGATTTGATATCATAATGCCTCCTGTTTCAGTTTGCCACCAAGTATCAACAATCGGAGTATTTAGTTTTCCAATTTTCTTATTATACCAATTCCAAGCGTCCTCATTTATTGGCTCTCCTACAGTACCTAATACTTTTAAAGAAGATAGATCGTAAGGTGTTACAAATTCTTCTCCTTGCGCTTCTAGAGCTCTAATTGCTGTTGGAGCTGTATAAAAAATATTGACTTTATTTTCTTCAATAATTTGCCAGAACCTACTATAGTCTGGAAAGGAAGGGATCCCTTCAAACATCATACTTGTTGCTCCTGCCAGTAAAGGTCCATAAATAATGTATGAGTGTCCTGTGATCCAACCAATGTCAGCTGTACACCAGTATAGATCTCCTGTTTTATATTGAAATACATTTCTAAAAGAAAATTCGGTATATATCATATATCCTGCTATACTATGTTGTATCCCCTTAGGTTTACCGGTAGATCCAGAAGTATACAATATAAATAAAGGGTCTTCTGAATCCATGCTTTCAGCAGGACAAGACATATTTGATTTTTTTATTTCATCATGCCACCATACATCTCTATTTTTTTGCATTTTGATATTGCTTTTTGCTCGTTCTAAAACAATACACTTTTGAATTGAGGGGGTGTTTTTCATTGCTTCATCTGCAATATCTTTTAGAGGAGTTATTTTATCCCCTCTAAAACCTCCATCTGCTGTGATTAAAATATTGCAGTTTGCATCATTGATTCTATCTGATAATGATTTTGCAGAAAATCCAGCAAAAACAACTGAGTGAATAGCCCCGATTCTAGCACAAGCAAGCACTGCAATTGCTAATTCAGGGACCATTGGCATATATAGACATATTCTATCTCCTTTTTGTGCTCCATTTTTTTTTAAAACATTGGCAAATAGGCACACCTTATTAAACAATTCATTATATGTTAGTGTTTGGTTTGCTTCATTAGGATTATTTGCAATCCATTTTATAGCTATTTGGCCTCCTTTTTCTTGTAAATTTCTATCTAGGCAATTTTCAGTAATATTTAGTTTTCCTCCTTCAAACCACCTGATTTCAGGCTTATTAAAGTCCCAAGTAAGTACTTTGTTCCATTTTTTATGCCATATAAATTTTTTTGCTTTTGCTTCCCAAAACTCCTCAGGATTAGAAATGCTTTTTTCATAAGCTTCGTTATATTCTTTTAAGGAGTTTATATTTTTTTTCATGATTAATTTTCTAGAGATGTCAAATATATAATTTATTAGTATTATTTTAACTATTTTTTAAACTATTAGCACATAAATAATTGATCTAGTTTTTGTATGTTTATCCAATAATAATTTAAAATTTAAAATATGAGAAACTTTATACTTTTTTTATCTTTTTTGACAGCATTTTCTTTAAAAGCTCAAGATTGCTCGGATCTTTTTATTTCAGAATATGCGGAAGGCCCACATAATAATAACGCCATAGAGATTTATAATCCTACAGCATATCCAATCAACTTGTCAGGATATACCATTAACAGATATTCAAATGGGGCTACCAATGTGGCTAACAGTCATATTTTTAGTTTATCAGGATCAATAGCTGCTGGAGATGTTGTGGTAGTTGGAAACGGGCAGCTTGATTCTGTTTGGGTACCAAGCGGATCTTATTGGTCTCTTCCTGTAGAGGCTGGTTTTTATGGTTTATTAAATGATTATTGTAATGGAGATTATGATGCAAATTCTACTTTTTATTTTAATGGAAATGATGCAATAACACTAGAATATAATGGAAATACAGTAGATATCTTTGGGAAGGTTGGAGAAGACCCAGGACAAGCATGGACTTCCGACACTTCAGCTGGTTTTACTGATGTAAATGGCGGTGATTGGTGGTCAAAAAGACACACCTTAATTAGAAAATCTACCGTAAAGAAGGGAGTTACTGTTAATCCACTTTTATTTAATCCTGTAGTTGAATATAATTTACTGCCTGATTCTACTTTTACTGAATTAGGGATTCATATTTGTGATTGTGCTTCCTCAATGAATTTAGAGAATTTTAAAAACATATCATATGTAATGTATCCAAATCCTGTGAAAAATGGAAATAATGTTAGTTTTAGCTCAACACAGCCTATTAAGGAAATTAGGTTAATTAATATGGTTGGACAGAAATTTTTATTTAACAATAAAATCGATGTTTCTGATTTTTCAAGTGGCACATACATTATAGAAATTGAATTTGAAAATGGGTTTGTTGAGTTAAATAAATTAGTGATAGAATAAAAAAAGTTATATTTTATAAGTTTTTTATTATATGCAAAAAATAACAGTACTACTTTCATTTTTTATTTTGTATCTAAGTTCTAATGCTCAAACAACTATTAGTGGAAAAATAACTGATATAAATACTGGAGAAGCTTTAATTGGAGCGACAATAATTTACGAAAAAGGGAAAGGAACTGTTAGTGATTTTGAGGGGAATTACTCTTTTCAGATTAATGAAGGAGAAAGAAATTTAATAATTTCATACGTTGGTTATGAAAAACTATCATATACTTTTAGTGTTGGCAGAAAAAATCAAAAATTAGATTTTAAATTGAAGACACTTCTATTAAATGAAGTACAAGTAGTTTCAGATGTAGCAATAGATAGGAAGACCCCTGTAGCTTTTTCTACTATACCAATGAAGAAGATTAATGAAGAGTTAGCATCACAGGACATCCCAATGGTATTAAACTCTACTCCTGGAGTATATGCAACTCAAGGCGGAGGAGGAGATGGTGACGCAAGAATTACAATAAGAGGGTTTAATCAAAGGAATGTTGCTGTAATGATAGATGGTATTCCTGTTAATGATATGGAAAATGGTTGGGTCTATTGGAGTAATTGGTTCGGTTTAGATGCTGTAACATCAAATATTCAGATCCAAAGGGGATTAGGAGCTTCTAAAATTGCTATACCTTCTGTTGGAGGAACAATGAATATCCTTACTAAAGGAACAGGGAATAAGGCTGGGGGAGTTGTAAAACAATCAGTAGGAAGCTATGGTAAACTTAGAACATCATTAGGCTATAATTCAGGTAGGTTAAGTAATGGATGGGGCTTTACTTTAGCAGGATCATATAAAAAGGGGAACGGATTTGTAGACCAAACTTGGAGTGAAGGGTATTTTTATTATGCAAAAATTCAGAAAGAATTAGGCGATCATATATTAAGTTTATCGGCAATGGGAGCCCCACAAAAGCACGGTCAAAGATCATATAAAAGTGATATAGCAACTTATTGGGATCGTGCTGAAAGAGCATATCAGGCAGATTATGAAAAAGGAATTTTTAAGGATCCGTTAAATTATTATAAATGGGCAATTAAATATAATAAGCATTGGGGATACTTAGATAGATGGCGTCTTAATTCAAATGGCGATACTATTCATAATAGAGAGGTTTTAAACACCAAGCAGAATTATTATCACAAACCACAATTTTCATTGAGGCATTTTTGGACTTTAAATGAAAAACTATATTTATCAAATATTATGTATTCATCTATTGGCAATGGTGGTGGAACTGGCCTGAATGGCAACACAAATAACTACGATCAAAATGGACAGTATAATTTGCAGGCTGCATATAATTCAAACATTGATAATATTGATTTATTATACTTTTCTGACCTTAACAAGGCAGGCACTTATTTAAGAAGCTCTATTAATAATCATTACTGGTATGGTGGGCTTTCTACAATAAATTATCAAGCAACGGATAATATTGCTATATCTTCAGGATTAGATATGCGTTATTATAAAGGAGAACATTATAGAGAAGTTTATGATTTACTAGGAGCAGATTATGCAATAGACGATGCAAATGGTGTTCAAAACTCTCAAGTTAAGAATGTGGGTGACAAGGTAGGTTATCATAACGATGGATTGGTTAAATGGGCTGGGGTTTTTTCACAAATGGAATATAGTAATGGTATATTAAGTACTTTTTTTAATCTTTCTGCATCTAATTCAGCCTATAAGAGAATCGATTATTTTAAAAAGAAAAATTTAGTTTTAGATGATACTACATATTATGAAGCATTAGGAACTTCTGTATCAACAAACATAGAGTTTGATGATGATGGAAATATAGTTGGAGCAACTAAATCAATGGTATTGGATACTATTTTTCACCAAGGAAAGGCATATACAATGAATTCTTATGAAGCAGAGCTAGTAGAAACTAAATGGAAATGGATACGAGGTTTTACAATAAAAACAGGATTAAACCTTAATTTGGATGATTATAATAATGTTTTCTTTAATGTGGGTTATATTTCTAAAGCGCCACGTTTTAATAATATTTATGATTATGACAATAATTTATATCGAGATATTAAAAATGAAAATGTGAAGGCAATAGAAGGAGGATATTCCTATAGGTCTAAAATTTTCTCTGCTAATCTGAATACGTATTATACTAATTGGGAAAATAGACCTTCAAATGGAGGTGTGCGAGTAGTTATTGATGACGTTACTTATAGATCCAATATTAATGGCATGAATGCTTTACACAAAGGAATAGAGATGGATTTTGCTTATAAAATCATGCAAAATGTAACTTTGGAGGGGTTAGTTTCATTAGGTGATTGGAGATGGACATCAGAAGATACGGTCAGATTTTTTGATGATAATAATAATCCTGTCACTGATGACTCTGGCAATGAAATGCTAGTTGCATTTGATGCAGAAGGAGTTCATGTAGGTGATGCGGCTCAAACTCAATATGGGTTGAGCTTGAGGTATGAGCCCTCTTATAAATCATATATAAAATTAAGAAGTACTTATTTTGATGATTATTATTCAGATTTTGATCCTTTATCATTAAATGGAACCAATGGCGGTAGAGAAAGTTGGAAAATACCAGCTTATCAGTTATTTGATTTACATGCTGGATATAAGTTTAAGATTTATAAAAATAAAAAACTTGATTTAAAACTTAGTATATTAAATTTATTTGATGAGGTTTATATTTCAGACGCCCAAAATAACGATCCTTACAATGCTAGTTATCAGGATTTTGATGCTAAATCAGCAGGAGTGTTTTTTGGATTTGGCAGAAGATATAGCTTATCAGCTAAATTTATATTTTAATAAAATAAAACTATAACATGAAAAAAACAATTACAATTATTATTACATTATTTATTTCAACAGTTAATTTTGCACAAGATATTGCTACGGTGAGATCTCAACCTTTAGGATCTATTGTTACGGTTACCGGTATAGTAACGAATGGCAGCGAGCTGGGAATAATAAAGTATTTAGAGGATGCAACTGCTTGAATAGCATTGTATGGGCTTGGCGCAGATTCAATACACCTTGTAAATCTTCAAAGAGGAGATAGCATTTCTATCACAGGAGAGCTGGCAGATTATAATGGTTTATTAGAAGTTTATGTTTCTGCACCACCGATTTTACATTCATCTAATAATGTGCTGCCTACACCACAGCTTATAACTCCTATTCAGGTTGGTGAAGATACGGAGTCAGAACTTATTCAGATCGATAATGTTTTATTTAATAACGGGGGATCTTTATTTACTGTAGGAACTCATGAATTTGTTTCAAATGGTGAAACAAGTAAGA
>MDSZ01178184.1_pt1 | contig 11590 bp, 13 predicted proteins | sample 811201 | NCBI WGS metagenome assembly MDSZ01 (sample SAMN05326647, study PRJNA326480) | marine metagenome | isolation source: seawater | place: Indian Ocean: North | collected 2010 | reverse complement strand
TGAGTTCTGCGCTCACCGGGGAATTAGTCTGTGGTTCGGTCGGAACGAGGAGGGTGGTTTGCGTTGCCCTTATCACGGCTGGAAGTATGATGTGAATGGCAACTGCACAGAGATTCCGTCAGAACCCAAAGAGAGTGGTCTGTGTAACCGCATCAAACTAACTGCCTACCCAATGATTGAGAAGGGTGGCGTAATATGGGTCTACATGGGGCCGAAGGAGCATATGCCGCCGGAGCCTGAATACGAGTTCGCTAGCGTGCCCTTGGAACAGACATTCAGCTCAAAACGAATTCAGGAATGTAACTGGTTGCAAGCGATGGAGGGCGGGATTGACTCGTCTCACGTGTCATTCCTCCACCGTTTCACGATGACCAAGGATCCATTGTTCAAAGGCGCAGAAGGCAATAAATACAACCTGAAAGATTCGAAGCCGGCTTTCGAGGTCAAGCAAATAGAAGGTGGTCTTTTGATCGGCGCGCGACGAAATGCAGAAAACGACCAGTACTACTGGCGAGTAACGCCATTTGTTGCGCCTTGTTTTACCGCTATCCCTCCGAGGGGCGATCACCCGATTCATGGTCACTTCTGGATACCTATTGACGATCATAACTGCATGTCTTGGTCGTATGATTATCATCCGGTAAGGCCCCTATCTAAAGAAGAGCGAGAGGCGATGGAACGTGGTGAGGGAATACACGTAGCCTGCATCCCTGGTACTTTCAGACCTGTCCAGAACAAAGACAATGACTATTTGATGGATCGAGAGGCCCAGAAGCGAGGGCAGTCATACAGTGGTATCGAGGGCTTTGCGATTCAGGATTCGTCCGTTCAAGAGTCGATGGGGCCGATTGTTGACCGAACTAAGGAAAACTTGGTGTCTACGGATAATGGAATCATCATGGCGCGTAAGGTACTGAAGCGTGCTGTTATTGCGCTTCGTGACAAAGGACAAACGCCTCCGGGAGTAGCGGTTGAAGAGCAACGTGTTCGCTCCGTTTCTAAGCTGATTCCGCGCAGTGAGGACTTCTTGGAAGCCGCTAAGGAGGACTTCAAAGTTCGAGAGGGTGTTAAGCAAACCTCAGTATGACCGATGGAGTGCCTCAGTTAGCCGTGACAAGCGGCTTTTGTGCGGAGCGTCACTCGGCGCAAGCCGCGCAATTTAGGATACAAAAACCGAACAGCTCTGAACGGTCGTTCGCGTTTGTGGTGCACCCCAGGGTGATTTGCTTGTTCGCAGATTGTGTCCAATCTGAGTATGTTGAGTCTCCGTCGCAGGCTGTTCTGTTTACATCGGAGGGAGGATTTGACGACGTCGATCTGTTGTTTACAATCGCGCCGCCAGACTTTCTGACGTTTATTTGCCCTGATGTGAGTAGTGATGAAAAGCACTTCGAGTCCATCGTTGCCCGCGTCGATCGTTGGATGCAACATCGATTCATAACCACGGTGATGGTTAGTCAGCAGCGGGACGTGAAGCGCTCACCAACGTCTGCCCAGCTGATTGTAGATTTGAGGCGGATATCGTCGCAGCTGGTGTGGGCGAATGACGGCCAGGACCTCAAGGAGGTTCTGACCGCATTGCGATTCTTTTAGATCAGCTAATCACGCAGGAAGGCTAATGCGCGTTTGAATGCGAGTTCGGCGGATGGTTGATGGTACCGGTCTTCACGCGTGTCGTTGAAAAACGCGTGCCCCGCTCCCTCATAAATGAACGCTTCGTGCGAGATGGTCGCGCTCTCCAGCGCTTTAATGTAGTCATCACGACCTGCGTTAATCCGATCATCATTCTCTGCGTAATGAAGTTGTAGAGATGTACGGACGTTTTTAATCAAAGATGGATCCGGAGCCGTCCCGTAAAACATGACCGCTTTTTTCAGTTCGTTGATTTGGGTCGCGCAGTGGTTCACGACACCGCCGCCCCAGCAAAAACCAAGAATTGACTGATTATTGCTCTTGGTGAGCGCTGTCAGGCTGTCAAGCCAATACTGACTGATCTCAGTCACTTGTTCGCGAGATACGTCCTTGATATTCGCTATATTCGTGTCCACATCTGCTACGGAGCCACCGACCGGAGAGAGATAATCTGGCGCGGCCACGGCGAAACCTTCACGCGCGAATCGGTTCGCCACATCACGAATGTGATCATCCAGGCCCCGATTTTCATGGACGATCACGAGGCATCCCTTAGGTGACTGTGGTATGGATAAGTGTGCTCTGAGTTCCATGTTTTTACCTCTACAAGTTGGTCATTAGGTGTGTTACGAATCCAGCAACGAAGGGTATAGGCGCCGCGACTATACAGCGAATCATCAGAAAGCGAGGCCCAGCGAGATGAGTCTCATAGATGAGGATCCGATGGATAGCGAAGATACACCACGCGGTTATAAATGCCACCAAGGCAGCCGGCGCTGCTCCGGAGCCAGCTAGGGTAGCTGCAGTCGTGAACGCGACTGCGGGACCTGCCGGGACAAGCATGCCTGCGAAACCGCCGTAGAATATTGGCGTCCATCCTGCGTCCTTTCCAAGGTGTGTTGATATCATCTCTGAGGGAATAATCTGCAGAAGAAAGCCCGTTCCAATGACCACAAGAATCATCCGCGGAAGAAACTGGGCGATCTGTTGTTTGAAGCGCTCATAGGCTCGTTCAACTGAGCCATCATTCCGCCGCTTTGCGACGTATCCCAAAGCGAGCAATAGCGCGACCAGTAGCAGTAAAGATGGACTCAGCATGGTCGCTTTTCGTCCTCATACTTACCAAAGATCCAGGCAGCGAAAAGTCCCGCGAATGCAGGTAACCAGAAACCGGAAATGAAACGGAGGCCTGCTTGCTCCGTTCCCAACAACGGGATATCCCATATTAAGATCCGTTGGACGCCCAGCATCGACCAAGCGGTGATGTATGTGATTCCTATTAAATAACCTAGCCCGCTGCTGAGGAACATGTTGAGAACCGAGAACGAACTGGATGGTCCGCCGGGCGTTACTGAACCGAGTATTGTCGCGTAGACGATCTTTACCCATCCTTTGCGTTTTTGAATTGTTTTCTTGAGTTTCTCTGGATCTAGCAATACCCACAGTAATGATGCAACTCCCAGCGCCATGGTGATTCTGGGTAGCATCCCCAGAAGCATCTCTTCCTGAACCGCGAGAGCTGCCATGAAACCGTCCTGCCCCTTTAGGTGGTAGCAATAATAGGCGCCAAAGACGCAGAATGCAGAGTAGGCGGCTAGCTCAATCGTTCTTTTTTTTGATCTTTTTTTCTTCGGCTTTTTGATGCTCATGGCTTCTCAGTGGAGGTAGTTTTAAGGTTAATTTGTTGACTACGTATACTCTTTAATTGGCGAACCTTCACTTCTAAAGTGAAAAGAATTTGTTATGGGGCTAGGTGTCATTTGTTAGCAGAGTTACGGGCAAACATACCGTACTATCATCATCTAAATTGGGAGAATTGTATGTCTGAAAAAACTGACTTGGTTGCTGGTGGTTCCGACGGGGAAGTCGTCTGGGAACGGTGGCAAAAGAAGCGGGTTTTCGTGAGGGCGCTCGAGGGTACCTACGGAGAATTAATGTCGGAGCTATTTAATCAGCCGCGGGTATACAGTACCCCTGACATGAAATGGAAAGGTGGCCCACAAAACTATGGTAAGAAGGTGATTAATCCTCAGGCCGCAAAGGTCGCCCAGTCCATTGAGACTCACATCGATGTGTACGCACCAGGTGGTTATGGTCAGAAGCATGGTCACATGAACTCGGCAGTCTTTTTCGTTCTGAAGGGCAAGGGGCACGACGTTCATGATGGCCGCCGGATTGACTGGGAAGCTGGAGACGCACTGATTGTCGAAAATGGATGTGTTCACCAGCACTTCAATGATGACCCCGATGAGGAAGGTATCGTTCTTATCATGAAAGCGAAGCCGCTGTTCCTCTTCATGCACATGATTTTCCAGAAGATGGTTGATTATCCGCCAACGACCCCGGTTCCGGGGCACGAAGATTACGCGCCACCAACGACGATTTAATTAGGAGTTTCTGTATGTTTGTTGATCCTACCGAGAGAGCTCGTGCAAAAAATGACTCGATGTCTGCGGATTTCTACAGTCAGGCACTGGAGGCGTCAAAAGAGTTCCGTAAAGAGTATGTGACTCGCAAAAATATTGTGAAGTCGAACGAGATGCCGATGGAGCGCTCGGCTGACGGGCTTATAAAGCATATTATCCGAGAAGAAATGAACACTAAAGAGTGTTGTCTCGATCTCTACATGCAATTTATCGAGTCGGGTGAAGCGACGGGTACGAGCCGTCACCTATCGGAAGAAGTTGCTTTCGTTATTGAAGGTGAGGGTTACGACCATCACTTCGACGTCAACTTCCATTGTGCCGACGAATTCATCTGGGAGTGGGAGACTACGCCTAAGGTGTTCGAATGGAAGGCCGGTGACTTCATCTACATTCCGCCGTATTGCGCCCACAAGCGTTTCAATACCTCAGACAAAGAGGCGCGAATCGTGGTTATGAACAGCCGAATGCCTCGGCTGATGGGGTTTGACTGGTTTGATCAGTTGGAGCCCGCTAAGGGATTCGAGGATTGTTGGGTGCCACCCGAAGATTAATTTAGAAAGATGGTTGTTGGTGTTTTATTTACCAACAACCTATCACTCAATGAGATGTGATGATCCGACAGACAGCCTCGTGACGAGCCTTGGGGTCTTCAATCTTCTCGAATTCGTCCTTTAATTTCATCGCGAAACGGATCGTTTCAACGATTGCGAAGAGCTTTCCTTTTGGCTCTTCCGATACATAATCAGCTGTTGTTGCTGTCATAGCGCAATAGTCTCTCATGTGAATCAACTTAGGTATCTAAGTATATGACGCGCAGCAGCAATTTTCAACCTTAGTATGTGTCGAAAAGAAACATTTTGACCATCAAAGTGAGTACGACTCCATCGATGATGGGTGGAAGAGTTCTTCCGCGTCTAACCGGCGGCTCGACAACCTCTGGTTGTGGTGGTACTCGAGGAACTTATCGATGACATGCTTGTTATTTTGGAAGCCATACGTCCACAGCTCAGGCCCGAGCTCCTTACGAACGAAGTCAATCTGCTCGTCAAGGAGTGGCATCGTCATTTTACTCGCAGACGTATCAAGAATAGCCTCGAGTGCAACTTTCCTTGCCTCATCGAACGCCTTATACAGGGATGCAGGTAGCCAGGGGTATTGGTTCACAATTTCTTTCTTAATTCCAAGGACATGCATAATTGGAAATATTTGCGTGTTTTGGTAGTACTCAGCTACGGCGCCGAAGGTGTCGGGGAACAACCGGCCGTAATCCGGGTTTGTGTAGAAGTCTTTTGGCGGTCTAGGACCAATCAGCCCATCAATCTTTCCGCTCGCCATTAACTCGTTCAGTGTAGTTCCCTCAGGGGCTTCTCTGTAGTCAAGACCTTCAGGCAGCTGTACCTTTATTTTTTCCGGACGCTTGGGATCAAACAAGCCGCCACGAATCCAATGAATATCAGTCTGTGGGACACCGTAGTAATCCTCAAGAATTCCTCTTAACCAAACATTTGCAGTGAGTTGATACTCCGTGACACCTAAGGTCTTTCCCTTCAGGTCACTCGGCTTATCAATGTCAGCGTCGTTACGTGTAAAAATCGCGGCGTGCCTGAAAGCGCGAGACAGAAAGACCGGCACCGCGGTATACGGGAAGTCTGGATTACAAGCGCCGACGCAGTAGGAGGAGAACGAAAGCTCGCATACGTCGAATGACTGGAATCGAAACGCTCGATAAAACATTTCCTCCGGAGAAAAGAATAAGTGATTCGGGTCGACGCCCTCGATGTTAACCCGTCCGTCAGAGATGGGGCGGGTACGGTCATAATTGCCTGTTGCTATCGTCAGATTGAGTTTGCTCATCTTGGATTCCTTGCTTAGCTATTGTGTTAAGTCAGCCAACGTTCGTCGTGCCGTTATGCCCTGGTCCACTTTCAGATCGATCCCATTAATCGAGGCCGATGATGGGTTGGCCAGGAACCAGATCGCGTCAGCAATTTCTTCGGGGGTGGTCGTTCGTCTGCGTAGATCACTGTTCTGGATTCTGCGGTTTTTAAACGCCTCTTTGAAGCTTGGTGAGAGTCTAGTTTCAACCGAGGAGGGGCTCACTGTGTTGAAACGGATGCTTTCTCGCGTGGTGGCCTGCCTCATAGACCAGAAGATCAGTAATTCTTTTGATAGCTCATAGACCCGCGCCGGCGTGAGACTCTCGACGTCTAGAGAGTTGGCTAATTCGTATCTTGAGGCCTCCGCGAGTTGACGTAATTCGCCTATATTTTCTTCCCATTTGGCTCCAGCGCGGGAAGCTACGGTCGTAACTGAGCCTCCGGGCTTGATTTTTGTGAGTGCGGCATCGGTGAATGATTTTGTGCCGAACCAATTTACTTGAAGGACAGCACTATTATTGCCATCAGTCGGTGCGATTCCGGCGCAATTGATCAGCATATCGATATTTTTGGGGAGGGACTGGACACATTCTGATATGGATTTGGGTTCTGACAGATCGAGAAACATATAGCTGTCCTCGTCGGCCGGTTCCCTATCACAAACGATCGTATATATCCCGTTAGCCTTCAAAAGTTTTTGAGTCGCGCGCCCGATACCATTTGTTGCTCCGGTAACGACCGCAACCATCGGTTTTGATTTCGGCATCAATTTTCACCCGCCAGATTATCCCTCAGTGTCTCGAGCCCCGCTTTGAGGTTAGATAATTGCTCAGGGGTAAACGCTGTTAGAGGGCGATCGTTGACGGCTTTGGCGATTGGTATGAGTTTCGATTTGAGTCCGCGTCCTTTGTCGGTCAACTTAACAGTCATTTTTCTGCGATCGTCTGATTCTCTTCTTCGAGTGAGTAGGCCCTGCTTTTCCATGCCGGCGAGCGCGGTGAATGTTGTTGACTCCTTCATTCCAACGGCGTTAGCGAGCTCACGCTGGGTTATCTCGTCTTTTTCCCAGAGCACTCGAAGGAAATGGTACTGGCCAATCAAGATGCCATACTCGGCTATCGCGTCTTGTAAATTTCTGGTATAGATCCTCGTGATTTCGCGAGCCAGGTATGCTATCGATTGATCGGTGAGAAACGTTGATTGGTACGCTGAGTCTGTTTCGTGAGGTTCTGACATGTTTTTGGTCACCATCCTAGTAGATTAATCGATGAGCGGTGGATGAGAGAGATGGCTATCAGACCTAGTGTGACCATCACGGCCCTCTCGAACAAAGCCTCTGAGACCTTGAATCGCAGACCCTCGCCCAGCCAGATCCCGATTAGCATGGGTACACAGATCGCAAAGGAACCTAGGAGCTGTGTCATGCTGAAAGATCCCAGTATCGCTAGACCACCATACATTGGGAAGAACCCGGCCAGATATAGCAACGCGATCGCCTTCACAAAGTCGTCTTTTTTGAGGTTTTCGAGCGAGGATAAGTAGAGGACGAGTAGTGGTCCAACGAATGAAGTGGTGCCACCAACGATTCCCGCCGCGAGACCACCGACGGGGCCGCTGATTCCTTCTTTGTTGGGCGGAATTTTGAGTTTCCATTTTGTCGTACGTAACGCGATGTTGATTAAAACGATGATCCCGAGACAGATTTTAAGTACGTTCGAGTCCGCGCTTACCAGGACCTGTACGCCCAGGCTGACACCAATTATTTGACCAAGTCCCAGCGGCCAGAACCTTTTTAGATACCCGAGGCTCTTCCTTGAGAATTTGGCTTGATAAATGTTAGACGCAAGCACCGGGACCGCCATCATCGGTATGACGCTCAGCAGTGGCATAAACAGAGCGAGCAGTGGGGTGGCGAAGAGTGGCATGCCGAACCCGAGAAATCCTTTGATGAGACCACCTAGAAACACAATCACAGTGATGATGAGAAGTGCCTCCAATGAAAGCGACACTAGTGCGTCCATCGGTCTTTGTCCCCCATCATTTTGATTTACCTGCTATTCAATGGCCTCGTTGACGATTAGATACCTAAGTGTTAGCGTTTTGCAAGTCGGCTACTTCAATAATAAAAACGCATTTAACTTACGGGTCATTCATGCTGAACCTAACATTTGCCTGCCACGACTACGATCATGTTCGAGATATCTTCGAGCCAGAGGTCGTCACTGAAGGCGTCGAGCTGACCCAGCTCAAGCTCCAGGTTGAAGAAATTTTTTTTAGGTTCATCAAGTTCGGAGAGTTCGAGGTCTCTGAGCACTCCTTTGCAAAATACGTCAGCTTAAGATCGAAGGGACAAGCTCGGGGGGTCGCTATCCCGGTGTTTCCGTCCCGAGTCTTTCGCCACTCTGCCATCTACGTCCGGAGCGACTCAGACATAAAAACTCCAAAGGATCTGGAGGACCGCCGGGTCGGTATCCCTGAGTGGGGACAGACGGCGGGGGTTTACGTCAGGGGCGCGCTTGCGGACCAGTTCGATGTCGACCTCGGCTCAATCACCTGGGTGCAGTCTGGCGTCCACCAGCCCGGCAGGGCGGAAAAGGTTAAGTTTAATCTCCCCGATTGGGTGAATCTCCAGCCAGACACCCAGCACAATCTGAACGACCTACTTCTGTCTGGCGCAGTTGACGCCGTAATTACCGCCCACCCGATACAGTCATTCAAAGACAACGACCCCCGTGTCGTCAGGATGTTTGAGGACCCGAGACAGATCGAGCTTGAGTATTTTCAAAAGACGCAGTGCTTCCCGATCATGCACACGATTGTGATTCGGAATGATGTTCTTGAAGAGAGTCCCTGGGTTGCGCAGACGATCTATAAAGGGCTCGATCAGGCAAGAGCCCGCTGCGTAAAGAGGCTGTGCGACGCGACGGCCTCTGCCGTCCCGATGCCTTGGATTTTTGCGGCCATGAACGACTCGCGCGCCCTGTACGGTGGCCACGATATTTGGAGCTACGGTGTCGAGGAAAACCGGGCGACGCTCGAGACATTTGCTAGGTATTGCTACGAGCAGGGGGTGGCAGATCGGTTGATGTCGCCAGAAGATCTATTTTTTGAGAATACGTTTGAGTCTTTTAAGGTCTGATCGATGAGTGTAGGTGGTTTTTTTAGTTCCGGGTTCACCCGCCAACCGAAGGGTCTGGTTGGGTATGTGTTGACCGCTTATGCTGCGCTGTTTGTGCTCTGGTCTGCCTATGCGGCCGTGTTCTCGAGACTCGACGCGCTCGTGCTCGTGACACTGTTCTTGTCATTTATGTTGGTTCTCGTGTTTTCTACGATCGCGGCCGTGTCCGAACGACCCGAGCATGACTCTGACCGCGTACCGTTCTATGACTGGGCTTTTGTTTTGGGTAGCATCTGTTGCGGTGTCTACTTCGCACTCAACGCTGACGCTATCGCCACCCGGATCACGCTGCTCGACCCTTTATCGATGACGGACATAATGTTCGCCAGTCTGTTGATCATTCTGTGCCTCGAGGTGTGTCGTCGAACGGTCGGGTTACTGCTGACCGGTATTGTTATCTGTTTTATGGTCTACAACCTGTACGGTCACGTGTTACCGGCTCCCTTTGGTCATGGGTATATCGGTTTTGAGCATTTCTTGGATATCATGATGTTTACAACCGATGGCCTGTTTGGGACGCCGCTGAGGGTTGCGGCCACCTACGTACTGTTGTTCGTCTTGTTTGGGACATTCTTGGCGAACGCGGGTGGGGGTGAGTTTTTTAATAACCTCGCCGCCTCAGTCGCGGGCGCGAGGGTCGGGGGCCCGGCGAAAATCGCGGTCGTGTCTTCCGGTCTCTATGGGACCATTTCGGGCAGCCCGACATCGGACGTGGTGACAACCGGCTCGATCACGATCCCGATGATGAAGAAAATCGGTTACCCGGCGACGGTGGCTGGTGCTGTTGAGGTTGCGGCCTCTACGGGTGGCAGTATCCTCCCGCCGGTTATGGGATCGGCGGCGTTTATCATGGCCGAATATACCGGTATCTCTTATCTGGATATCGTGGTGGCGTCGGCGATACCGGCGCTTTTGTACTATTTCTCGGTCTACTCGCAAGTCCATTTCACCTCTGTCCGGCTCGGGTTGAAGGGTCTCGATAAGAGCGCGGTGCCGCCTCTGTCACAGACAATGAAAAACGGCGGGTTATTCTTGGTCCCGTTGGCTGCAATTGTTTGGGCTTTGTTCGAAGGATACAGCCCCACGTTCGTGGCCTTGTTCGGCGCGGTAGCCGTGATAGCGATCTCGTTTTTCAGGAAACAGACCCGTCTTTCGATGACTCGAATCGTCGAGACATTAGCGGAGACAGGTAGACGCTTGGCGCCCGTGGTCGGTGCATGTACCGCGGCAGGTTTCGTGATCGGTGGGATCACGATGACGGGTTTGGCGGCGAAACTGTCGGCTCTCGTGTTTCTGATGACGGGTGACGTCGTGTGGCTCACCCTTATCGTGGCCGCGATCATGACGATCATTCTGGGGATGGGTATGCCGACGGTGAGCTCCTACATCCTTGCGGCGGTGCTGATTGGGCCGCTCCTAATCAAGCTAGGCATACCAGAGATGTCGGCGCACTTGTTCTTGCTTTACTACGCGGTGCTGTCCGCGATCACACCCCCGGTTGCGGTCGCCGCATTTGCGGCCGCGTCTATCGCGAACGATAACCCGATGAAGATATCGTTCAAGGGCGTCCAGTTTGCAGTAGGTGCATTTTTGTTGCCGTTCTTCTTCGTCATGGATCCCGCGCTCTTGGGTGAGGGATCCACCTCTGAGGTCGTCTGGGCGACCTTGAGGGCGGTGCTCGCGTTTTCTTTGATCTCGGTTGCGTCTGCCGGGTGTTTCCTTAGCGCCCTAGGACCATCCCAGCGGTTGGTCACCTTTGCTGTGGTCATCCCTCTGCTTGCCCCGTATTTGATGTATCAATCATTGGGGTTTGTCGCTGGTGTCGTTATTTTGTTTTGGTTCTGGTTCACTAGTGGGACCAGAGTAGTCAAGGGGTAGGTCACCTACACCATAATAATAAAGGAGCGTTTATGCTTACTGTAAAGAAAACAATGAAGGCCGCTATTCTTGGTACCTTTCTAGGGCTAGCCTCGATGGGAGCGGTTGCGAAAGATAATTATATTTTAGCAGGAGCCAGTCCAGGCGGCTTATGGTCGCTCCTGGGAGCCGGTGTCGATAAGGCTATGCGTGCTAGTTATCCAAATGCGACAGTAACCTATCAGACCTCGGGCGGTGGTTTCGCCAATGCAGTGCAGGTTGCGTCTCAAAAGGTGGATTTTGGCATTATGCACGATGCAGAGGCGAAGATCGCTGCGAAAGGCACGGATCCCTATAAAGCGCCGGTCACTAATCTTCGTGCGATGGCTGTGATGTACAACTTTGGTGCATTCCAACCGATGGTAACCAAAGACTTCGCCGATAAGTATGGTATTTCTTCATATGAAGATCTGAAATCGAAGAAACCACCCGTTCGGTTAATTATTAATAAGCGGGGCATAATCGCGCATAATCAGGCGTTGGAAGTGTTGGCCGCATACGGTATCACTGTAAGCGATATTGAATCGTGGGGCGGTAGCGTTCAGTACTCCGGATCAAAG
>MDSZ01257935.1_pt1 | contig 11591 bp, 11 predicted proteins | sample 811201 | NCBI WGS metagenome assembly MDSZ01 (sample SAMN05326647, study PRJNA326480) | marine metagenome | isolation source: seawater | place: Indian Ocean: North | collected 2010 | reverse complement strand
TCAAAAGATATTTCACCTAAATATCCGCACATTTCATAATTATATATAGTTAAAAAATAGAAGGATATAATATTTCTTTATAGTGGTGAATGCAAATCTTACATTCGAATTTCTATATTGTTTTGACAATAAATTCAATACTCAGGCATTTTCTTCAATCATCTCTCTATTAGATAAAGTTGATAACCTTATTTCAATAAATATCATTCATAATGATGAAAAGATAAGTACTTTATTTCCAAATAAAATTATTAATCATCCTAATTTAGAAAAATTAAATATTTCAAATTTTGAAGATTCTAATATAAATTTTCCTAATTTAAAAAATAACCATGTTTCGGAGGCTACCTATTTTCGAATGTTTATTGATAAATATGTAGATAAAAAAGTAAAAAACATTGTTTATATCGATTCAGATATAATATGTCTAAAAGATCCCACTTTGGAAATTACAAAAAATATTGAAAATTTAAGAAAAAATAAGAAAGGTATCGGTGTAATTACTGAAAAAGAAATATCATCATCAAATGATGATACATTTAGCCGCCTAGATCTAAAAAAGTCTTATTTTAATGCTGGTGTAATGTTGGTAGATATGGATCTGTGGAGAGAAAAAAATATCGAAAATGAGCTTATGAAAATTATGAAAAATAATTTTGAGAAAATTAAATTTTGGGATCAAGATGTATTAAATATTTACTTCAATGGAGACTTCTACGAATTACCTAAAAATTTAAATTTCAACGCATTTGATGATTCTCTAGAAAATGATTTACAAAATATATTTTTTTTACACTTTGTGGGTAGTAAAAAACCTTGGTTGACAAGCGGGATGTTTAATAAACATTCGGAATATTATCATAAAAATTTTAGAAAATTGACGGATAAAAATTATCATATAGAACACAAATGGAAACAAGCTTCAATATTTGAATTTATTAAAAATGTTATAAATTTAAATATTTTCCAAGTTTCAAAACCAATTTCATATTTTAAAGAATTTATATCCTCATTAAGATAAAAAATGCATTTACAATACTCCTTGGGAAGTTAAATTGAAAATATTGATATTTGGTAGCAACGGTCTTGTTGGATCTTCTATTAAAAAAGTTTTTGAAAAAGATAAGAGTAGATTTGAAACTATTCCTGCAACAAGAAAAGATGCAAATTTACTTAGTTTGACAGAAACAAAAAATTTTATATCAAAAATTCAACCAAATTTAATTATAAATAGTGCAGCCAAAGTTGGAGGTATACATGCAAACAATACCGAAAGATCTGAATTTTTAATTCAAAATGTGAAAATAAATTTAAATATTCTAGAATCTTTGATTGATTTTCCAAATATTCAACTTATTAATCTTGGAAGTAGTTGTATTTACCCACTTGAGGCTGAGAATCCAATTAAAGAAGAAGCTATCATGACAGGAAGTCTTGAACCCACTAATTCACCATATGCTATGGCTAAACTTACAGCGATAGAACTTGGTAATTCAATATCGAGTCAATATGGAAATGAAATATTAAATTTGATGCCAACTAATCTTTATGGTCCAAATGATAATTTTTCAGATAAAGAAAGTCATGTAATACCCGCTCTGATCCAAAGAATACATAATGCAAAGATTGAAGATTTACCAAGCGTCGAAGTTTGGGGTACCGGAAGTCCAATGAGGGAGTTTCTTTATGTAGATGATTTATCAAATGCAATAATGTTTTTAATTAATAACAATATCACTCACGGACTATTAAATGTTGGTAGTGGAAAAGAAATTACAATAAAAGAGCTGGTTGAAAAGATAAAAATTGTTGTCAACTTCCAGGGTGAAATTGTTTTTAATAAAGATTATCCAGATGGTAACCCGAGAAAATTAATAGATTCTTCAAAAATAAATGAACTTGGATGGAAGCCTACAGTAAATATTGAAGAAGGATTAAAGCAAACATACGACTGGTATTTAAGAAGTCAGTAATATTATTACTTTTCCCAGGTAGGTTTTAAAAGTTTTTTATCGATTAAAACTTTCTCTCTTTCAGCTAACAATAAATCACTTTCAACCATCATTTTCACTAGATCATCAAATGAAGTTGATGGCTTCCATCCAAGTTTTTTCTTGGCTTTTGAATAATCACCAAGTAAATAATCAACTTCATTTGGTCTAAAATATCTTTCTGAAGTCTCGACATATTGTTCCCAATCAAGATCAACAATTTTAAATGCTTTTTGAACAAACTCTTTAACTGTATGTGATTCACCAGTTGCAAGTACCCAGTTTTCAGATTTATCGTGTTGCATCATCATATACATTCCTTCTACAAAATCTCCAGCAAATCCCCAGTCCCTGGAGGCATCTAGATTGCCTAATGTAAGTTTTGATTGAATACCATGAAAAATTCTTCCTATAGCACGAGTAATTTTTCTTGTAACAAAGGTTTCACCCCTAAGTGGAGATTCATGATTAAATAAAATTCCACTTACACAAAACAAATCGTATGAGTCACGATATATTTCTGTAAGATTATGAGAGAAAAGTTTAGATGCTGCATAAGGACTTTTAGGGTTAAATTCTGAATTTTCATCCAATTTTTGTTTTCCAACTCCTCCGTACATCTCAGATGATGAAGCTTGATAAAATTTAATTTCTTTATTTGAATTTTTGACAGATTCAAGAATTGATATAGTCCCGTTCGCGCTGGTTATTGAGGTGTATAAAGGGTTTTTGAATGAAACAGATACATGAGACTGTGCAGCTAGATTATATATTTCTTGTGGTTCAATCTTATTTATCAAGCTAGTTAATGAGGTTGAATCTGTTAAGTCTGAATAATGAAGATTGAATTTTTTTTCTTCACTATATTCTGAAATTAAAGGATCAATTCTGGAAGTGTTGATTGATGAGTTCCTTCTAACTGTGCCATGTACTTCATACCCTTTTTGAAGTAGTAATTTTGAAAGATAGTAACCATCTTGACCAGTAACCCCTGTTATAAAAGCTTTCATTTATCCAACCTTTCAAATGTATTGTAGTTTAAGTTACTTAGAAAAAAACCAAGAAATAAATAAAAAACACTTGGAAAGTGCGGATTTTCCATAGATGCATCGAAGAATGAAACAATCATAATTGGTGTTATGAATAAGAGAGTGTTATTGAAATCACTTTTTGTAAAACCTTTTTTCAGAAATAAATAATACATTATTGAAATAATTATTAAGTGTAAAAGGCCACCCCTAGCCATTATATTAATAAAGTAGTTATGAACATTTTCGTTTGTTCCATCATATCCTGACCTAGATGGGTCCTCCATCGCAGGTATTTTTGAAGAGTATCCATTTCCCAATAATATTTTTTCAATTGTTAATGTATCAAAAATTACATCCTGCCAAATTTGTAACCTCCAGTTTATATTCCCATCCTGTGAAAATATTCTGTCATCTTCAAAATAAAATGATAAAAATGTTGCTTGGGTATTTTTGTTTTCAAAAAGATCTTCCACAATATCAATTCCAGATTCAGGGGTTAATTGACTATCTGATACAAATGCAGAAGAAGAAATAAATATACCTACACACAATATAAGGGTTGTAAAAAGTCGAATAGGATATTGTCTAAAATTTTTATAATTTAGGAAAACAAAAAATAAAAAATAAGCAGATGCTGCTAAAAATGATCCTCTACTTTTAAAAATAAACATCGGAAAAAATAAAGAGCTTAAGATTAAAAAGTAGTAACAGGAATTGGATTTGTTTCTGTAATATTGGAAATTTAAGTATGTAACAATAACATAAAACAAAACATGTATATGGGCTTTTGGGTAGTCAAATTTATCGGAGTATTGAGCAAAAAATTTTGATATAAATTCTGGATAATAAATCACGCTAATAAAATAAGACGCCACTAAAAGTAAATTAACTATAAATAAATGAATATTCTCGAATTGAAAATTTTTGGCTAAATAAAAACCAAGATAAATATATGAAATGGTCCAAATATATGTACTTGATTTAAATATATAAGGATCAAAAAAGTCACTACCAAAAATAAAAAGTGAAACAACAAATGTTATTCCTAAAATGAGATGCATCAGAAAAAATAAATTATATTTTTTTTCGTTAAGATAAATAAATATATTTACCGATGTTTTGTAAATAAATATTATGAGTGAAAATGCAACAATATATTCGCCTAATCTAAATTCAAAAAAAATAAGACCGGACAAAGATCTACCAAAAGATAATAATAAAATAGCTAACACAAGTATTAACTTTGAGTTAATTTGATTTAATGTTTTCATAATTATCTATTTAATTTAATAATAAGTTGATAATATATTCTATTTAATTTCCATAAAAATTTATGAATATAAATTTTAAATTTACTGACGTTTTTTCTTTTTTTAATAAATGATATTTTTTTGCTGAGAAGTTCAGAAAATAATAATAAAAACTCTCTACCCATTTTTTCAGATGATAATGGATAAGTTTCCATCTTTTTTTCATACACTTCATACTGTTCAATAATTTCATTTATTTTCTCTTCTAAATTAGAATCGTTAAATTCTATCCCATAATCTTTACAGTATTCAGTCACCCCTCCACTATTAATGTATAAAATTGGCAATCCACACTGTGCAGCTTCAATATGATGATTTCCTGATGGCTCATTTATAGATCCTGTAATATAAAGATTGTGTTTTTTTAATTCATTAGCTAATTCTTTTTCACCTAGCGGCTTAATAACAGTTGTATTTTTAAAAGATAGATCTTTAGGGGTATTTCCGATATATGTAAATTCTATTCTTTTATTCCATTCATCTTTATCAAGAATTTTGTCAATTGCTAAATAAGTTTTAAATCCCTTCATCCAGTTGTTACTCCAATGGTGGGTCACTAATTTAATTTTTTCATTTCTATCCCATTTTGAATACAAATTTCTATTAAAAAAATTATTATCGGAACCACTTAGGATAACTTTTGAGTGACTTACGTCCATACCCTGATCTTTGTATAAATTTTTCAACCAACTACTAACAAATATTGTGTAATCCATCTCAGAGTTTGACTTAATAATTTGTTTATTGACATTTTTTGTATTTTTTCTCTCATCACACTCATTAATTCTTTGTATCGATATTGAGTTAGGGTTGACAAATTTTTGATAATAAATAATATCTAAATGATTAAATGTTGAATGTTCAGAATCAATTAATGGATTTGTAAGTAATATAATATCAATATCATCATCTAATAAATCGTAAACAATATCGTGACCTTCAAAGGTTAATAAATTTCTTAGATTTTTTATAAATAGGTTTCCACCGCCATAAGGGCCATCTAAATATTTAGATCCTAAGGCAATTTTCATATAATCAGCTCTTCAAATATTTTTACAAATTTTTTATATTGATTTTGCATCGTAAATTTTTGTGCATTTTTATATGCAAATTCAACATTTGGGGTAGACAAATGATAATTATCCATGTCAAAAATTGATTCTTGACTTAAAATTTCATCGGCAATCCCAACATTTGTTGAAATAACAGGAGTTTTTGTTATTGCAGATTCTAATATTGCCTGTGGTCCGCCTTCAATCCTTGATGAAACTATGTACAGATCTAATATGTTATATAGTTCGTTTAATTGTTTTAAATCAGTACTTTCAAAATAATCAAAAGAAATATTCTCTTTATTTAACTCATTTATAAGGTAATCTCGTCTGTATCCTGATAAAACAACTCTTAAATTCTTTTTGTTTTGTTTAAAAAAACTAATAATTTCAATTAATCTATCTGGACCTTTAATAAGTTTTGGTAAAGAACTGTTGTGACCTTCTGAGTCACGTTGAAAACTTCCTATAACAAAGTCTTCATCATTAAAATTATATTTTTTTCTAAGCTGATCTTTTTTATTAATTTCATAAAAAATGTTTTGGTTTATCCAAAACGGTTCATAAACAATTTCTTTATTTGTAATTTTGACCAAATTATCGATAGTTTTTTTGGAAATAACATGATATTTGTCTACATATTTATCTCTTTCCAGGAAATCTTCTAAGTTATCTCCCTCCATATCTTTATCCTCTAGATGATGAATCGTACAAATTACTTTTGAGTTACTTAGAGTTTTTTTAGACAGTTTTCTCCAAGTCCAGGGTGATATTATCCAAACTAGATTAGATCTACTCAAAAATTTTGTGGTTATTTGTGGATTATGACTTATAAATTCTTTTCTAAATCTATCAACAACCCAAGATTCATTTGCTTTATTGATATATATTTTCAGCATTTCATTTACCTTTTTTTCGAACTAATTTTGCAAAGTATTCTTGATCTTCTTTTTTTTGTGAGGAAATATTGTTAAACATATTTAGTTCATAAAGAGGTTTTTTAATTATTTTGATTTTTAGATCAGCTTTGATCATGTCATGTACTAATTTGTAATCTTGAGAATATACAAATTCCTCATCGTAATTACCAACTAACTCAATAGCATCTTTTTTTGCAAGCATTGTTCCATGCACATAAGGATTTTTATAATTAATAAGTATTTTCTTTGGGAAGTAATATGAAAACCTTGGTACAACATTTCCTGTATCATTTCTTATCGCTCTGGAGTAAGTTACATCAAGATTATTTTGTATTAAAAAATTTAATTGTGATTCAATCCTATTTGGATAACTTATGTCGTCTGCATCATGCCTTGCAATAATATTATTTGTTGAATGCTTTATTAAACCATTTAAAGACTTTGTTAGTCCGAGATTTTCCTTGTTTGAAAATAACTTTACTCTGTCGTCTTTCAATGATATCTTTTCTAAAATTTTTGAGGTATTGTCTGTAGATCCATCGTTTAGTATAAGAATTTCTAAATTGTTATAAGTTTGATTAATAATACTGTCAACAGAATTTTCAATAGTGTGCTCAGAGTTGTAAACAGATATGAGTATGCTAACACCAGTTTTTTCTATATCAGTCAATTAAATTCCTACAATATTTTCAAATTTACTAATTAATTTATTTCTTTCTAATTTTTTTCTAACAAAATTTTTATTAATATTTCCAATCTCTTCATAACGATCAATATTTTTATAAAATTTTATTAATTTATCTGTTAAATCGTTTTTTATGTTCATATCGTAACTGTATTCATAATCATCAGGAAAAAATTCACTAATGCCCCCATTTTTTGGAAATATAGATGGCACTCCTAATAAAGATGCCTCACAAAGTAGAGTTGGTTGTCCCTCATAAAGCTTTGTACAAGTTATTACACCATTGGAGGATGAAATTAGTTCTAAAACTTTTTTATTATCTTGATATCCTAAAAAATTGATATTGTCTTGTTTGTAAATTTTCATTAAATCTTCTCTAAACGGACCATCTCCAACTATTTTTAATTGAACATCGAGAAGTTGGGCATCTAAAAAACTTTTAATTAATTCTTCAACTCCTTTTTCGGCTGAAATCCTTCCAGCATAAATTAAATATTTTTCGTCATTTTTCAATTCTTGATATGCTGAATCAACATTTATGTAATTTGGATAAACACTTACTATCTCTTTTGGTATCTTTAGATTTTCAAGATATTCTTTGTGAAACTCAGTAAGTACTATCAAGTTAAATTGACATGATGTAATTATCTTGAAAAATTTTATTCCATAATTTATTATTGCAAAAGATTTGAAATAAGAGTTTGGAAAATATTTATTGAAAATTCTTTTCTTATTTTCTATTCCACAAGCAGGACAAAAATCGTTACTGTCTATATGGTTTTTGAAAAAAAATGACTTTGTACAACTATATCTAAAATTATGAAGCTTAATAAATACCGGAATTTTATAAGTGTTTAATAATTTGAATATACCAAGCGATATTTTAAACCAGGTATTGTGAATATATATTATATCAGGTGAAAAGCTTTCGATATTTTCTTTGATTAGCTTATTACTCTGGTTGTTACTAAGCGTTAAAAAGGAAATAAATTGTTTATAGGGTTTTTCTATAGAATTGTTAAATTTTAAAACTTTTAAGTTGTATTTTGATTCTAATAATGCAATCTCACTGTCAACGGCAATATCCTCTCCTCCTTTCTCTTTGTATTCATTATGAAGCAACAGTATCTTTTTCATTTTTTTTATTTATTTTCGGATTCAGTTATTAAAGTAGATCCATCAATAGAAGAAAATGACAATTCAAAATCAAAATCTTCTAAATCATCTGATGCATGTGTTGAATTAAGAATTGTAATGTTAAGCTCTTTTAAAATTTTATATATTAATTTTTTTGTTTTTTTATCTAGATTTGCTGTAGATTCATCAAGTAGTAATAATTCAGGATTTGATAATAAAGCTCGAATAAATGAAAGTTTTTGCATTTGACCAGAAGATAAAGTCCTATTACTAACTTTTATTTCAAGATTATTGTTGTTATTTTTGAATAATTCAAACTTTGAAATTAAATTTTTGATTTCTTTATCAGATGCTTTATTTTTTTCTGTACCATATAAGATATTCTCTTTTAATGTTCCTTTAATAATCATTGGGTAGGCACTTACGTAACTTACTTTGTTTGTGAATAGGTTAACTTCACCTTCTACTGGATAAAATACACCAGAAACCAATCCCAAGAAAGTACTTTTTCCTACACCATTAGGACCTGTAATTATTGTGTGCTTATTTTTTTTAATTTCGATATTTAAATCTTTAAAAATTAAATTATCTGAATTTAGATATTTGAAGTTTACATTTTTTATCTCTACAGCATTTTTTCTTTCTTTGATTGAGTCTTCTATTTGAAAGTTAGATGAATATATTTTTTCTTTGTTTTCTTCGATTTTTAACAGGTTTTCAAGATGAACATAGGTCGAAATAGACATACTTAAAACTCTATTGAACTCGCCTAGTGATTGAAAAAGTCTTAAGATGATGGCAATAAATTCTAGAGTTACAATTGAAGAAATTGGGAAAAACAGCATCAAAACCGACAAAATCATCATCGTTATGAAAGTTGGGAAAAGACTATTAAGTGTTCCATACTTTTGATTATTAAGTTGTGCATCATAATAATTTTTTAAATTATTTTTGAATAATTCTTTTTCATCAGTAAATTTGTTTAATATTTTAATTAAATATAGATTATCAATTACTCTCTCAACATTTTCACTTATATCAATAGATGATTCGTAGGAAATATGAGAATACTTTCTATTAAGTTTTGTAAAGTATCTTGATGGAATTGATAAAAGAAGAAACCCAGCAATAAAATACAAAAATATACTGCTTTCAGTAATTAATAAAAACAAACTAAATAAAATAATTTTTACGATGCTTGTTAACAATATTGTAAAATTTTGATAAAAAGTTGAAACATGAACACATAGAGTGTTTATAAAAAAATACGAATCAGAAATAGAATAATTTCCCCTAGTAAATATTTCATTAAGAAAGTTTTCCCTCAAACTTTCCTCGATATTAAGTCTGAGTCTATGAATATTCATAGTGTCTAGGTAAATTACTAAAAATCTTAATAAAACAAATATTGGTAAAGAAATTCTGAAATCTTCTATGTTGTAATTCCCAAGAAACAGTGGTAATTCAACAGGTTGAAAAAATGACGTTAATAAATATATTATTAGTAAATCTAATAAAACTACCGCATTTGATAGTCCGATTGAATAAGTAATTTTTAACTTTTTATTTTTAACTTTAAGTAATCTTGATATTCCGTAAATATTACGAATGGCTAATTTCAGATTTTTAAACATCTATAAACATAGTATTCTAATAAAAATCAAAATTGACATGTTTTTTACAAATTCATAATTTTTCTTCGTTTGGTAATTAAACAATTTATTATTGGGTTAGGAAATGAACTATATCTTTTATTATTTTGGACAAGTACCTGATTATGTAGAATATAGTATCAATTCAGTTCTGAACGTTGATCCTAAAAGTCAAATACTTATTTGTTCTGATCAGAAAGTAAATTTCAAAAATGTCTTACATGTAGATCCAAAATTAGTCGAATCAAAAAACACCAAGCTTGTAAAAGATCTTAATTATTTCAAAGATGGTGACCAGAATCCTCTCTGGTCTTCATCAATGATGAGAATATTTTATATAAATGATGTAGCTAGACACTTTAAAATAGATTCGTTCGTTCATTTTGATTCAGATGTTTTATTGTTTAAGCCGTTTGAAAATCTTTCTCATCTATTTGAAAAAAATAAATTAAACATTACTCCTCTTATGAAAGAATTTTTAGTCTTTGGATACTCTTTTATTCAAAATAACAACATTTTCACTGAAATTGTAGAGATAATATTAGATATCCTTAACAATCCAAAAGATTATGAAAATGAATTTTACAATGGAAACAGGCTGACTGAAATGAAAGCTTTGTATATAGCCAGTGTAATAAATCCAAAAATATTCAATCTTCTCCCTGTTTTACCTGATAAAGAAGTGGTTTTTGATCCTGGTTCGTATGGTCAATACTTAGGAGGAGTCCATTATAAAAGATTTTCAAAACGGTACACCAATTCAGAACACATAGTTGGAAAATCATTAATAAACAATGAAATATTTGTTAGAAATAAAGATAGAAGGCCTGAAATTATCAAAAATGAAAAAAGCTACGACCTTGTGAATTTGCATGTACATAAAAAAAATCTTAAAAAGTTTCAACCAAAGGAATTTGTTTGGAAAACAAGATAAAAAACAAGCTTTATTTTTACTACAAAAATTATTTTGGTAAATATTTTAGATTCTCTAGCTATCCTTATTTCACTGGAGATACACTTAGAAATTACGCACAACATATATACGATGAAACTGCTTTGATGGACCCAGATCAAGTGATGAAAAAAGACAAAGTTTTTGTCAAAGGAGATTACCTTGAAACCTATTTTGATAAAATTCATCCATTGATTAAAAATGAATATATTTTATTTAGTCATAATTCTGACGAAGTTATTGATTCAAAATATAAACAATATATAGATAAAAAAATAATCCATTGGTTTGCACAAAATTTAGTAGATAATTTTTCAAATGAGGTGAGTTTGATACCTATTGGACTAGAAAATAGATGGTATTTTAAAAATGGAAGATTAAATCCTATTAGAAAAATAAAAAAAATTAAACAAGAGAAAAACATTCTTTTATTAAGTCTTTTTAATGTAGGAACAAATCCTGAAAGAATATTGATTAATGACATTATTGGAGATAATTCACAAGTTGTGATTCCAGATAGAAAGAATAAATTAGATTACTTAAGTTATATTCAACGATCTAAATTTAATTTATGCCCTGAAGGTAATGGGCCTGATACACACAGAGTGTGGGAATCATTAATGTTAAAATCTATACCCATAATGATTAAAAATAATTTTTCAAAACAACTTACAGATTATAATATTCCGATACTTCTCATTGATGACTGGGATAAACTAAGAGAAGTCGATAAAGATAAATTTAATACTTTTTACGAAAATAATTCACAAAAATTAGAAACTTTTCATTATGTACATTTTTCCTATTGGGAAAATAAATTTAATCAATATCTTGATGTGTAATTACTCCAAAAAATTTATG
>MDSZ01179582.1_pt1 | contig 11591 bp, 8 predicted proteins | sample 811201 | NCBI WGS metagenome assembly MDSZ01 (sample SAMN05326647, study PRJNA326480) | marine metagenome | isolation source: seawater | place: Indian Ocean: North | collected 2010 | reverse complement strand
GCATTAGCGGCTTCAGCTACTGCCCGGAGCTTTTCTTCAGATATGCCTTCCTGACCATAGACGATATTTTTAGCGATCGTATCATTGAACAGAATGGTTTCCTGCGCAACAATACCCATTAGATCGCGGAGAGATAGCTTCTGTATGGATCGAACATCTTTCCCATCAAGCTTAACCGAGCCTTGAGTCACATCGAAAAAACGAGGAATGAGATCAGCAATAGTCGATTTTCCGGCACCACTCTCACCCACAACTGCAACAATCTGCCCTCGCTTGATCTCAAAGGAAATACCCTGTACCACATCTCCTTCACCATCATCATAGGTAAAATGCACATCCTCGAAAGAGATGGCTCTTTCAAATACGGTAACCTCTTCAGCGTCCGGAGCATCGTTGATAGTTGATTCTGTATCCAGAATGGAGTAGACACGTTCCGCTGAGGCGAGAGCTGTCTGCATATCCGCATTGACAGTGTTCAGACTTTTGATGGGATTCAGGATAGAGAATAGCAATAGAATAAAACGTATGAAATCCTCCGGTTCCATAGAACTTTTGATGAGAACGTCCTGACCGCCCAGCCAGAGGAGAATGACACCCATAGTAACACCGATCATCTCTGTCACAGGTGATGAGGCAAGCCGTACGCTCATCTGGCGCTTTTGGAGACGGTAGTACTTCGCCGTCTCTCCCCGAAATTTCAGCTTCTCGGTCTTTTCCATGACAAACGCCTTCACAACCCTGATGGCACCAAGCACTTCCTGAAGAATGGATACAATACCGGCAATCTGCTTTGATGATCGTTTCGCCTTACGGCGAATACTTCCGCCCACCCAAACCATCATTGTTACAGCAGCTGGAAGAATCAGCATGGCGGCTAGTGTGAGCTTCCAGTTTATTAGGAATAAGAGTGTAAAAAATGTGAGTATGTTGATGGGTTCCACAAGAAGTTTCTGGAAGCTGACGGAGAAAGTCCTCCGCATGGTGGCCACATCGTTCAGAACGATAGATGTGAGATCACCGGAACGGGTACGATCGAAGAAAGAAAGGGAAAGGGAAGCAAGATGGTCAAAAAGAGAATTTCTCAGATCGGTGATAACTTTGATCTGCATGAGCCCGGCAAAGAAATTCTTTAGATAGAGGAAAATATTTTTCAGAAAAAAAATAAAGAAAATTGAAAGACACAGTTTCTTGAGAGTCCCCAGGGCCGTAGTGTCTAAAATCAACCTGTTGGTCCACATCTTCAGTGTCTCGTTCACTGTTTGCTCAGAAGCGGAGAGAAGTTCAGCCTGATTATTCAGAAGTGTTTCGAAATCGGTGAGGATATTGCTGATAAAAGAGGCAGTGAGCCAGATGGAGAGGGAATTGAAAAAGACAAAAACCACCGAGGACAGAATGGAAACAAGCAAAAGAAGCCAGTGGGGTTTGGCGAGTATGAGGACGCGTTTAAACATAAAGGAAGATGTTGGGATTAATCAGGATTACAGGCTACGCCTGACCGCTGATTCGACTTTTGGGCCATACATTACAGAACTAACCCGCCTAGAGGAAGTTTCCTCACATCTGTCATATATGACAAATCTATTACTTGATAAGGAAGAAATCATTACTTTTGCGTGACACGATGCGAGTAGGAAAAAGAAGAATAATCGTAATTGGCGACCGTGTTCTGATACGGCCTGATGAATCGGCGGAAAAATCCCCGGCGGGGCTCTACCTTCCACCTACGGTAATGGAAAAAGAGGACGTCTGGGGCGGTGTTGTGGTTGAAGTGGGTCCGGGGCTCCCGGTTTCCGATCCAAACAGAGTAGAGGAAGAGCCTTGGAAAACTGAAATGGAGAATGTTCGTTACATTCCCCCTCAGGCCGAAACAGGAGATTACGCCCTTTTCCTGAAAAAAGCTTCTGTGGAGATCAACGTGGAAGAAAAGAAGTACCTCATTGTTCCACAAGCAGCCATACTCGTCATCATCCGCGAGGAACTCACCTCTTAGGTTTCCGAAACAGTTTCAGAATTTAGATGCTAATTCAACCAACCTGTTAAAAGGCCACCTGTACCATTGAATGAGATAACATTTAAAGATTTTGGAGAAAAAGGTAACTGGATCGGTGGGTGTGATGCTGCTTCAGCTTCATCCCAGAATTTGGATGTGACCACACCGTACTGGGGAAAGAAGATTGCATCAATTCCCCTCTCAGTCGGTGATGACCTTAACGCCGCTGTTAAAGCCGCCAGAAAAGCTTGGCCAGCCTGGCTAGATACACCTGTTGGAACAAGAACCCAGGTTATGTTCCAACTCAAATCACTCATGGAGCGAGATTATGAAGAATTAGCTGAACTCGTGGCTCTGGAAAATGGCAAAACCATACCGGAAGCAAAAGGGAGCATCGACCGTGGTATAGATGTAATCGAATTCGCCACCTCCTTCACAAACGTCCTGAGAGGTGAAGTGTTGGCTGTATCAAAAGGCGTCAGCTGTGAATCGTTGTACGAACCGATAGGTGTTGTAGCAGGTATTACACCGTTCAATTTCCCTGTTATGGTCCCATTATGGATGATCCCCATCGCCATTACAGCGGGCAACTGCTTTATCCTCAAACCGTCAGAACAGACACCTCTTTCAGCCATGAAGATGGCTGAACTGATGGGTGAAGCGGGGCTTCCCTCCGGTGTTTTCAGTGTGTTAAACGGCACCAGAGATGCCGTGGAGGCCATTACCGATCATCCCAACATTAAGGCTGTGGCTTTTGTTGGATCTTCGAAAGTTGCTGAAATTGTTTATAGTCGAAGCACTGCAAACGGCAAACGGGCACTATGTCTTGGCGGTGCAAAAAATCACCTTATTGTTACTCCAGATGCGCATAAACCAACAACTGTCAACGGTGTCATCAGTTCATCCATGGGAAGTGCAGGTCAGCGCTGCATGGCCGCTAGCGTTATGGTGGGGGTAGAAAATGTCGACGGCATCATCCATGCCATTGTGGATGATGCTCGCAACCTCAAGCTGGGTAAAGATATGGGTGCTGTTATAAGTGCCGCTGCCAAGGACAGGATCAGTTCCATGATTGACGAGGCTGAGCGGGACGGTGCGCAGATCATTCTTGACGGCCGAAATGTGGATCCACCGAATAACTATGAAGACGGTTATTGGCTGGGACCGACTATTATTGATCAGGCAAAACCGGATATGACATGTGCTCAAGAAGAAATTTTCGGGCCGGTTCTTACTATTATCCGGGCAGGTTCGCTGGAGGAAGCTATTGAGATCGAAAATGGTTCACCTTATGGTAACGCCGCTTCGGTTTTTACGACGTCAGGCTCCGTATCGCGGTATGTTTCAGAAAATGCCAGTGCCGGCATGGTGGGTGTGAATGTAGGTGTCCCCGTCCCTCGCGATCCATTCAGCTTCGGTGGCTGGAATCAGTCGAAGTTCGGCCATGGGGATATTACGGGAACCAGCGGCCTCTCTTTCTGGACAAACCTGAGAAAAGTGACCACACGGTGGCCGAATGATTAGAGTTCCCATAGAAAATTGAACCTGGATTCACTCCTCTTGGTAATTTACAGTCCAAGAGAGCTTTTCACAGCCTGTGGCCCCTACCTAACACAAATTGCAGAAATAGAGGTTGGAGAATAAGTGATCAGAATCCTTTATGATATAAAAAAAATCTGGTATAACTGGCACATAATTCTAATATCATTTTCTTTAATTTTTGTCGCAAACGGACAAAATGGGCCTTTAGGTAAGCAAAAATCGGTGCTGTTCGTTTATGGTGGATGGGAGGGTCACGAACCTGAAAAGTGTCGTGATTTATTTGTCCCATGGCTTAGGGATGAAGGGTTCAAGGTAACAGTATCTTCTTCCCTTGATTCTTATCTTGATGAGGACTTAATGAATTCCATCGATCTCGTCATCCAGATTTATACCATGTCTTCAATCACAGAAGAGCAAGAAAAGATGCTTTTGAGTGCAGTTAGGGATAAGGGCGTGGCGATTGCAGGTTGGCACGGAGGACTAGCCGATGCATTCAGAAATAATCCTGACTATCAGTTTATGGTAGGAGGACAATGGGTAGCTCATCCCGGTGACATAATTGATTACAAGGTCAATATTGTAGATCACAAAGATCCAATCACTCGTGGGCTAAGTGATTTTATGGTTCACTCGGAACAGTATTATATGCATATTGATCCTGCCAATGAGGTTTTAGCCGAAACAACATTTAGTGGCAAAAATGTTTATTGGATTGACGGATTTACCATGCCGGTGGTGTGGAAGAAAAGATATGGAAAAGGCAATGTTTTTTATACCTCACTTGGGCATACCGTGGATGTGTTTGATATACCTGAAGCACTCACAATAGTAAAAAGGGGAATTCTGTGGGCAATGGGAGAACTGAACTAGCAGCCAAACCCAATATTAATGAACGTATCATTACAATAATTAATCGATTCTTAGTTAGGAACTTGTGAAGATAATATATAGAATACTGTAGAAGGGGAAAGCCAATAACATGAAAAGAAGAGAAGCGCTAAAAGGAGTTGCCCTTCTAACAGGTGGCGCACTTTCACCCTCAATAGTTTCAGCAGTACTGTCAGGAGTCACAACTGGTGGCGGTGGCAAAAAATGGATGCCAAAGATAGTCAATTCCGAACAAAATGATCTAATAACTGTTATTGCTGAATTGATAATGCCGGAAACTGATACACCAGGTGCGAAAGCAGCCAAGGTTAACCAGTTTATCGATTTAATGCTGGCAGACTGGTTCACGGTTGCCGAAAGAAATCATTTTTTCAAAGGTTTAACTGATCTTGATGCTCGGGCAGAGAAAAAATACTCTACAAGATTTGTTGAATGTGCAATGAAGGAACGGAAAACCATCCTGAAAAAACTGGAAAAAGATACCCTTTCTCATAGGAATTACAATACGCCTGGGGATAACCAGAATAGTATTTTGAAACCATTTTTCGACCAGGTGAAAGAACTTACGCTCATAGGTTATTTTACTTCAGAGATAGGTGCTACCCAGGAACTGAAATACTATGTGGCAACTAACAATTACGAAGGCTGTGTCCCATTCGAAAAAATTGGGCGAGCATGGTCTGAATAATTAAGCTTATTCCAGTAAACCTACACAGGGAGAGATCCGAAAGGTAAATAATGGTCGTAAAAAATGACTATGATGCCATTGTCGTTGGCTCCGGAATTACCGGTGGCTGGGCAGCGAAAGAACTCTCTGAAAAGGGTTTGAAGGTTCTCTTACTTGAACGGGGAGGCAATGTAAGACATGGAATAGATTACAAGAGTGAGCACAAACCTCCCTGGGAATTTACCTACAGGGATCAGGGAGACAGAAAGCTTTTTAATGATGAGTATAAGATCCAAAAGCAATGTTATGCTTTTGGAGAGGCCACCAAAAACTTTTTTGTCAATGACAAAAAACACCCCTACACGCATGATACTGATAAACCGTATTCTTGGATTCGTGGTTATCAGCTAGGTGGACGTTCATTAATGTGGGCGAGACAGAGTTATCGGTTAAGCAATTTGGATTTCGAGGCGAATGCGCGTGAAGGAATCGAAATCGATTGGCCGGTTCGATATGAGGAAATAGCCCCCTGGTATGACTACGTGGAAGAATTTATCGGTGTCAGCGGACAAGCGGAAGGTCTCTCCCAACTGCCTGACGGCATATTTCAACCTCCCATGGAGATGAGTTGCGTCGAGTTAGCGCTAAAAGAGAGTATTGAGAAAACATATTCCGACAGAATAATGACCATTGGGCGAACGGCCGTATTAACTCAACCAAAAGGGGATCGTGCAGCTTGCCACTATTGTGGACCTTGCCATCGTGGCTGTTCCACCGGTTCATATTTTAGCAGCCTGAGTGCTACCCTTCCCGATGCCTTGGAAACCAATAATCTGACGATCAGGCCGGACAGTATCGTACATAGCGTTATCTATGATGAGACCAAAGATCGAGCGTCTGGAGTTCGAGTGATCGATGCAAATACACATAATGCCCAGGAATATTCAGCCAAAATAATTTTCCTCTGTGCTTCTACATTAGGAACTACACAGATTCTTTTGAATTCCTCTTCGCCCCGGTTCTCTGGTGGCCTGGCCAATTCTTCAGGAGTGCTGGGGCATTACTTGATGGATCATACTTATGAATCAGGTGCCTATGGTACCTTTCCCGGTTTTGAAGACAAATATTACTCTGGCCGCCGACCCAACGGTGTTTATATCCCCCGTTTCCAGAATATTAACCAAAAAAACCCTGATTACTTGCGCGGTTACGGTTACCAAGGATATTCACAGAGAGAAGGGTGGAGCCGTGGCACCCAGATGAAAGGCTTTGGTGCGGAATTCAAACACGCCCTTAGAAAACCTGGCCCATGGCGGATAGGCCTGGATGGATTTGGTGAATGCCTGCCTCGTAAAGAAAATCACGTAAAATTGGATTCCAAAAAAGTTGATGCCTGGGGAATTCCTCTACTCAAAATAAATGCTACCTGGAGTGAAAATGAAAGACAGATTGAAAAAGACGCCTCAATTACAGCAGCGGAAATGCTAGAAGCCAGCGGCGCAAAAAACGTAATACCCTACATAAATGATACGCCTCCCGGTCTTTGTATCCACGAGATGGGTACTGCAAGAATGGGCAAGGACCCCAAAACATCTGTACTAAACAAGTATAATCAATGTCATGATGTTTCAAACCTGTTCGTTACCGACGGCTCATTCATGACATCTTCTGCATGCCAAAACCCATCTCTTACATATATGGCATTCACGGCACGCGCATGCAATTATGCTGTGGAAGAAATGAAAAAAGGAAATCTATAATCAGACATTTTCACAAATAAATCACAATGATAAAGAATCTGATAATAGTGCTGGCAATTCCTATCGCATTGATGGCTTATAATTCAGAAAAACAAGGTCAAAACAAACGTGAATGGATTAGTCTTTTCAACGGTAAAAACCTTGAAGGATGGAAAATAAAGGTAACGGGTCATGAACTGAATGATAACTATGCGAATACATTTAGAGTTGAAGATGAAATCCTCAAAGTAGGTTACGATAATTATGAACAATTTGATGGAAAGTTCGGTCACATTTTTTACAAGATTCCGTTTGCTGATTATATCCTTCGTTTCGAATATCGATTTTTAGGAGTTCAGACTCCTGGCGGACCCGACTGGGCATTTCGCAATAGTGGGGTTATGCTACATTGCCAATCTCCTGAAAGTATGTCAAGGAACCAGGAATTCCCTGTCTCAATCGAATTACAGCTTCTTGGCGGAAATGAAGTAGATGAACGATCCACCGGCAATGTCTGTACACCGGGAACACACATTGTGATGGACGGCAAGCTTATTAGACGTCACTGTATCGATTCCAGTTCAAAAACTTATCACGGTGACCAGTGGGTAAAGATAGAAGTGGAAGTCAGGGGCAGCACCGGGATCAAACACAAGGTTAACGGGGAGATCGTATTAGAGTATACTGAACCTCAGCTTGACGAAAATGACCCTGACGCTAAAAAACTGGCCAGGGATGATAAAATACTAAACAGTGGCTATATCGCCTTCCAAGCCGAAAGTCATCCTGTTGAATTCCGGAAAATAGAAATTCTCCCTTTAAGTCAGTAAATAACCCGCAGCTTAAGTCGCAGATATAGTTAAATCTCTGATTTACTAGAACGGATTGATCAATGCCAGTCTGAAATATTGATCAGGCTTGCCCCCATCTCCCCATTCATCTAACGTTTGAGCCTGACCCAAGGCAAATACTACAGGGCCAAAAGCAAGTTTCCCTTCCAACCCCGCTGTCATCACCAATTTATCCACCTTTTCACCGTTATTCCACACATTACCAAAATCGGAAATCAGCGCTAAGGAGAATACTTTAGGAATGACCGGCACCCTATACTCTGCGGTGCCAAAAACTAAGCGGTTTCCCAGCCGTGTGCCGGTCCATCCCCGGGGATTGTGATTCTCAGGTAGAAACTCAGACAAAGATGCGGCGAGATCACCCAACGGAACTGATAAGTAAACGGGAGCATCATTGGTAAGTCCTACATAATCGTGAGCGGGTGGTGCACCGGAAAGAACGACACCCTTAATGCGTGCGAAAAACGCCGTAGAGCCAGCTGGAATATTAATAAATGCATCCGTCGCAAGTCTTGTATAGTTGAATTTGCCAAAGAAAGAAGAAGTCGCTTTTTCAGCCCTCAGCATTAACCCCTTTCCTTTGCGCGGCAAAAGGTTGTTCAATGCGTGGGGACGGCGATCCACCCAACGGTATTCCAAGGAAAACAGTGCCTCCCTCCCCGCTTCGGGGATTGGCATTGCTCCATAAATCTTTTCATCCCGAGGAAACCATTCTCCGGTAAACCAATTGATGCTATCTGAGACCACCTGCTGACGATCCATAAGAGAAACCGATGATGAAATGAGATGATTGGATGAAAGGCTTTCACCTCTATTAAATGGATGAAACAGCCTTAACTGAAGACCATTTTTCGTTTCAAGGAGACCGTACCGACTACCGTCGTAAGGACGATACACAGGCAGGGTGTTAAAGAAATAGGAGGCAGACCAAAGAGGACCATGTTGAGCATTCTGATAAGATAGCAACAGACCAGAACCTTCCTCAGTTTTGAAGTCTGTAAATCCGACGACAGTGAATAAATGACGTCCGAGACCATCAATCCATTGGGTAATTCCAACGGTGTTAATATCCGGTAGCACCATGGTGGTCACATGTTTCAAATGTTTGGTGAAATTGTAATCCTTAGGCTCCGTGACCTCAATATCACTACTAAAATCAACTGGCTCAAGCTGATATTCCGGGTGTGCTTTTCGCCAATCAGTATAACTGTCCATTATTGACAAAGGAGAAGTTGTTATGGTTCTTTTTGGCCACACCTTCACAATCCTGACAGTGTCAACATCTCCCAATGTCATGGCATATACCGTAGAATCATTCGGTAAACGCTGGAACGCCATAATAGCCTCACCCACATCGGTATTCTGCATCAAATCCAAATCATCCAAACTGATAGTGTGAATATTGGGTGTGCCGCTTCGGTGAGAGGTAAAGGTGATGGATGCTCCATCAGGAGCCCAGACCGGGTGGATGTCCACTGCAACATGTTCCGTAAGACGGTTCGTCTCCCCACTCTGGAGATCAAGTAACCACAAATCCAAGTTTTCGTCTGAACCAGCTTTGGCAAAGGCAATGCTTTCGCCTTTCGGAGACCAAGCTGGTGTAAGAATCTGAGTATTCTCGCTGAAGGAAGTTATAGACTCCGCTTCTCCTCCTTCCGAGTCCATTTTGTACAGATTTGCTACCCCGTTCCTGTGGGAGACGTAAACCATTGTTTTTCCATCGGGTGACCAGATGGGATAGGTTGCCCGCCGTGTATCAGTCAACCATTGACCTCTCCCGGTTTCAATATCATAAACGCGAATATCCCAAATTGAAGACTGGTTATCGCCAAAATGGTATTTTGAGTATGCAATCTTCCTTCCATTCGGCGACCAAGAAAAAAATTGGTGAAAACGGCCAAAGTCTACTTCTTTCTTTTTCCACAACACTTTCGGCTTCACTTTTTCTTTTGTGGTATCTTTCTCAGCTTCAGCCTCCTCCAGTGCTTCACGTTCCGCAGCGGTGTCTCTTTCGGCAATTATCAAGGACATATCCCGTTGATGCTTATCATCGAGGCCCATGAGAGCGATCTTGGATGAATCGGAAGAAAACATGAAAGAGAACATTCTTTTGATAGGAAGCGACACCACCTCACCTACTTCGTCCATGGGCTCTTTCTGAGATCTGACGCCGTAATAGTAAGTATTCATGTGGCGCCGCCAGTCTTCCTCGAACTGACTTACTGTTATACCTGTAGCTTTTTTGAATGCCTCTGGAAACCGATGAATTTTCAGGGAATTCCTCCATTTTAGTGTTTCCACAATTGTTGAATCACCAAATCGGTCTGACCAGTAGAGCATTTTGGAAAAACCGTCGTGATGTGGATCCATCTCATCCATGTTGTTTCGGAGTACATGAACTTTATGTTGAATATCCGCCCGGTAAGGCCGCCACTTTTCTGTCTCGTACTCGGCGGTCCCTTCAACGACCCACCCAGGCATGCCTGCAAACAAAAGATCCCATGGAGAAGGCAGCCATGATCGGGTGCGATGAAAAAGGACAATATGCTGGAGCTCATGAGGAAGCACATGTTCCAGCCATTTCTTTCCTTCGTTCCTGTGGGCTGTATCGTTCTGGCCGACCCAGATGAATGTACTGTAAAAAGGTGTTGCAAAACCGTTAGCCACTTCATCAGCAGCGGTAAAAACAATATCGATAGTTGGAATTGAGTCCAATTCCATCTGCTTCAGAAGTGTCGGCAGAACATCCTCCGCAATAACAGCACCCCGTCGGGCAATGTCCTCCAAATCCTGATGATAATGTACATTGAAGTTATCAGTAGAGATTGTATACCAATCAAGCTCAGGATGGACTCGCCCCGTCCATGCCCATGTAAGGGGCGCACGGTACGGCTGAGCACACACTCCTGAAAGAAATACTAGAGAAATGAACAACTTTTTCATGGAATTATGAAAGCGAAGTTACGTGTGATATTGTTTATGCTTCCCAAACTTTCTGTATAGAAGAAGGGCCGTGATCACTCACGGCCCTGACGTAGCTAATTAAGGTATGTGGGGATTTCGCTACGTGAAGTTTCTAATTATTAATCTCACATCTAAAACGATATGTTAATGATAATGTTCCAAAAGATTTGACCACGGGAAACGCCGGATAGTTAAATCTCAACTGGACAGCTTGAATCTAAAAAAATAAAAACCCCCGCCGTAGCGGGGGTTTTCTTACTTATAAATACAAGAAGTGTATTTTAATTAATGAAAATACCCTTAATGATTAATTCCCACCATCATCATGGTCAGGATGGCAAGGACATCTTGTATCATCATACCGCGCCATCGCTTCAGACCAATCACCATTCTCATCTTTAGTTTTATAATTAGGAATTCCAGCACACCAAGCAGCGCAGTTGGCCATGGTCGCTTGTCCCTTGCCTTCATCGTTCCTTTCATTCATCGAACGATAAGTCGCTCTGAAGAACTCTTTGCGGTTTACTTGGTCATTACCACAAGAGCTGTCATCTTCATCTTTACTGGCAATGTCATTGAAACCAGGGTCTTCATCATCACCTTCGGCGAATTCATCTCTGGACTGTTCCAAAGAAAAGACTGCAAAGGCTTCGTCGAGATTGATGCAGTCATCATCACTTGTATCAACATCGTCAAAGCGGGCTGGGCCTGGGCCACCATCACCACCATCACCACCATCACCACCACCACCAGGACAGTGACCTTCATTATTTCTGCAGTGGTCATCCCAATCTGACTCGGAATTCATTTCGGCCTGGCAAACCGGACAGTGACCATGGTCCTCACCTTCTGTGCCCGTGTATACATAATCACATTCATGGCACTCGTCACCGGCCTGTGGTCTACAGTGCTCTGGATTAGCTTGACAGTGTTCATCCCATTCTGCATCT
>MDSZ01110440.1_pt1 | contig 11592 bp, 11 predicted proteins | sample 811201 | NCBI WGS metagenome assembly MDSZ01 (sample SAMN05326647, study PRJNA326480) | marine metagenome | isolation source: seawater | place: Indian Ocean: North | collected 2010 | reverse complement strand
TTCGTCTATCGGTTAGGACACGTGGTTTTCATCCTCGAAAGAGGGGTTCGATTCCCCTAGGGACCGCCATTAATGAACTATTACGTTTACATTTTAATACATCTTAACAACAAAACTAATCCTACGTATGTTGGTTACACAAAAAATCTGTATGCTAGATTGAATTTACACAATAGTTCAAAAGGAGCAAAATTTACAAGAGGTAGATTATGGAAAATAATATATAAGAAAACTTACAAAAATAAATCATTGGCAATAAAAAATGAATATAAACTTAAAAATGATAGAGTAAAAAGAAAAATAATTAAATTAAATTATTTAAAAAAAATTAAAAGATATGAATATTAGTATTTTATTACCATATAAAGAAAATTTTTCAAAAAATTATGCTGGTGCAGTTTCAATATTTGTAAACGATACAAATAAATTAAGTTCATATAAAAAAACGATAAGAGTATATGGATTTACTAATGAAAAAAAGAAACTTGATAATTATAAAAATATAAATATAAAAAAAAAATTTTTTTCTAGCACTAGTTCTCAATATATAAATAATTTTTTAAAAACTATTAAAAAAGAAAAAATAGATATTTTAGAAGTTCATAATAGGCCACATTATATAAAATTTCTTAAAAAAATTAAAAAAACAAAAATCATACTATATTTTCATAACGATCCCTTAAAAATGCAGGGATCTGTAAATCAAAACGAAAGATTAGAATTATTAAAAAATACTGACAAAATAATTTTTAATAGTAATTGGTCTAAATCTAGATTTTTAATTGATTTACCAAAATCGATTTATGACCATAAGATTGATGTAGTTCACCAATCAACTTCTAAAACTAGTGTAAATTTTAAAAAAAAAGAAAAAATTATTTCTTTTGTAGGAAAACTAAATGAGTCAAAAGGTTATGATATTTTTGGCAAATCTATAATTAAAATTTTAAATAAACATAAAGAATGGTCAGCATTTGTTATTGGAGATGAGCCTAGGCAAAAATTCTTTTTTAATCATCCTAACCTCCATCATTATGGCTTTAAAGATAACAAATTTGTTTTAAATATGTTGAAAAAAGTAAGTATAGCAGTTGTTCCATCAAGATGGGATGAACCATTTGGCAGATCAAGTCTTGAAGCAGCAAGTAGAGGTTGTGCTTTAATCATTTCTAATACAGGTGGATTAAGCGAAACTACGAACGATGCATTGATTTTAGATAATATTTCTGCGGAAAATTTATATGGAAAAATTGAAACCTTAATTAAAGATAATAAATTAAGAAAAAATTTACAAATTAACGCTCATAAAAATTTTACATTAACCAATAAAAAAGTTTCAAATCAAATCGATAAAATAAGAGAAAATCTTATAAACAAAAATATCAATATTTTAACTAAAACTTCAAAAATATTAAAAATTATTCATATTACAAATTTAAATGAAAGATTTGATGGCAGACTTCATTATAATACAGGTAAACGAATTAATAATGGTTTAATTAGATTGGGTCACAATGTTCTTAACATTAGTGATAGAGATATCATTTCTAATTATAAAAATTTAAGAGATCCTAAGGGTATAAAAACATTAAATAAAAAAATAATATCTTCATTTATTAATTTTAATCCTGACTTAATATTAATGGGTCATGCTGATAATGTGACCTATGAAACTTTAGATTTACTTAAAAATTTAAATAAAAGTTTAAAAATATCACAGTGGTTTTTAGATCCAGTAACAAAATTTGGGCCTGACTACATTAATAATAAAAAAAGACTAATAAAATTTGATAGAATTTTAGACGCAAATTTCATAACAACCGACCCTTATTCAATAGATTTTAAGATAAAAAACCCATTTTTCATACCCAATCCTGCTGATGAAGCTTTTGAAACATTAGATAATTATAAGTACGATTGTGAAAAAGATTTATTCTTTGCAATGAGTCATGGTGTTCATCGAGGCACTCTTAAAAAAGGTAAATTTGATGATCGAGAAATTATATTAAGACGATTAATTGAGAATAATAAAAATATTAAATTTGATTTCTATGGACTTAATGGAAAACAACCAATTTGGGGGGATAACTTTAAAAAAATTTTATCAAATAGTAAAATGGGTTTAAATTTAAGTCGAGGTAAACCAATCAAATATTATAGTAGTGATAGAATTTCCCAATTAATGGGTAATGGTTTATTAACATTTATAGATGAAAAAATATGCTATTCAGATTTTTTTAATAATAAAGAGCTAGTAACATACAAAAATTATTCTGATTTAGTTGAAAAAATTAATAAATATAAAAAGGATGATAAACAGAGAAAATTGATCGCGAAAAACGCAAAAAAAAAATATTTAAAATTTTTCAATTCAAGAAAAGTTGCTAAGTTTATTTTAAATAAAACATTCCAAATCAATAATAAAGAAAAATTTCTTTGGTATTAAAATATTTGTATGAACATATTATTAAATTTAAAAAACAAATTTAATAAAAAAAACTTAGATAAACTTGGTGGTATTGAGGTTTTAAATGTTAATTTATTTAGCAATTTAAAAAGAAAATATAAAAATATATATTTTAAAGGTAATCCTAAAATAAAATATAATGTTATAATAAGCTCAAATGATGCAACAATATTTGATAAGTATAATGCAAAAAAAAATATACTATGGTTACATAATAAACTTCAATTAGAAAAATCAATAAGAAAGAAACAATTTTATTCATTAATTACAAATAAAATTGATGCAGTTTTTGTTAGTAGATATTTAGAGAGTATAACTTCTAGAATTTATAATTTTAAATCAAGATTAGTAATACCAAATTTTTTAGATAGGAAATTTGAGAACCTTAAAATTAATTATAGAAGAAAATCAATAATTGTTTGGTCTGTGCAAAGAGATCTTGGTCTAGATGAAACTATTAAAATTTGGATAAAAAGAATTTATTTAATTAATCCAAGAGCCGAACTACATATATTCGCAGTAAAAAAATTTAAAAATAAAAATATTTATAAAAAATACAATATTTTTTTTCATGGTAGAGTAAAAAAGCAAATATTAATTAAATATTATTCTCAAGCTACAGCAATGATTTGTTTAGGTTATGATGAAACTTTTTGTTTAAATGCAATTGAATCATTTTCGTGTGGAACGCCAGTAATTAGTTTTAAGAAAACTGCTTTAAATGATTTAATTAAAAACAATATCAATGGTTTTAAAGTTGATAATTTTATCAATTTAGCCAAGAAAATAAATTATTTAATAAATTTGAATCAAAGTTCCAAAAAAAAACTTATCTTATCAACTAAAAAATTTTCTAAAAAATATTATTTTTCTAACGTCGAAAAAAAATGGACTAATTTAATAAACAAATGAAAAAAAAAATAAAATTATTTCCTAGATTATTAAAAGAACTAACGAAAGGTTTTTTAAGAATAAAATGGTTTTTAATTACAAATTATATCTTTTATTATAGATTATATTTTGTTGGTAAAAATAAAACTACCAATAAAATAGCTATATTAATACCTTCAAAACAAAGAGTTGAAAAACTTGATAGATTTATTAAGAGCTTAAAATTTAACACTCAAAAATTAGATAGAATTTTCCTCTTAATTTTAATTGACGAAAATGAACTTCACAAAAAGGATTACTTGTCATATGTTGATAAACTTTCAAAAGAAATAAATATAAATCTATATATTCGTGACGAAAAAACACATAACCTTAGAAATAATTTTTTAGCTTCCAAAATAATAGCTGATTTGTATTTTCCTTTAAATGATGATGTTATTTTTATTATGAAAGATTGGGATAATTATATAGATGAAATTACATCTATGATTCCATCTTATGAACCTTATTCTATATGGACTACATCTACTACAAAATATCCATATTTGCATAGTGAATTCCCTATTGTGAATTATAAATGGTATAAAAATTTAGGTTATATTGGAAACTTGTATTTGTTTGGATATATTGATACATGGATTTGTGATTTGGGAAAAATTTCAAAAAAATTTATTTTAGCCAAAAAAAAATTTATTGAACATTTAAACGCTGAAATCACTGGTTTACATAATGAAAAAGATAAAACTTATGATGATTTAATGATTTCTCAAATTGGCGATAAAGAGAAATGGATTAAAACAAAAAATATTAGAGAAAAGGATAGTTTAAAACTTTTATGAAAATTGGATTTGTAGGACTTGGTAAATTAGGTTTGCCTGTTGCCTTAGCAGTTGAATCAAAAGGACATGACGTTATAGGTTATGATATCTCAGAGAATGTTAAAAATATTATAGAGGCAAAAAAAATACCCTATAAAGAAATATGGGCTCAGGATTATTTAGATAAGTCGAATATAAAATTTGAAAGTTTAGAAAATGTTGTTAAGCATTCTGAAATAATATTTGTACCAATACAAACACCTCATGATCCTCTTTATGAAGGTATAACTAGAATACCAGATGAAAGAGTTGATTTTGATTATTCGTTTCTAATTAGTGGAATGAAAAAATTATCTGATGAAATTGAAAAACAAAAAGAAGATAAAGTTGTAATTATTATTTCAACTGTATTACCTGGAACAATAAGACAACAAATAAAACCTCTTTTAGGAAATCATACTAAAATTTGTTACAATCCATTTTTTATCGCTATGGGAACTACGATGAAAGACTTTTTGTACCCTGAATTTATATTATTTGGTGTTGATGATTTAAAAGCTGCAGATAAAGCTGAAAAATTTTATAGAACTATAAATAATGCAACCTTTTTTAAAACCACAATAGAAAATGCTGAGTTAATAAAAGTAAGTTACAACACTTTTATTTCAACCAAAATTGCTTTTATTAATACAATAATGGAAATGTGTCATAAACTACCAAATACAAATATCGATGATGTTACAAACGCTTTAATGCTTGGAAATAGAAGATTGATTAGTGGTGCATATTTAAGAGGAGGTATGGGTGATGGTGGTGGGTGTCACCCAAGAGATAATATTGCTCTTTCGTGGTTAGCCAGAAAATTAGACATAAGTAATGATTTTTTTGATCAAATTATGAAACAAAGGGAAAAACAAACAGATTGGTTGGTCGAACTTATAAAGGAAAATAAAATTTCTGATAAAGAAATTTATATTCTTGGTAAATCTTTTAAGCCTGAAACAAATATCACAACTGGAAGTCCAGCTATACTTTTAGAGAATTTGCTTAAAGAAAATAATATTGAAGCAATTAGTTACGACCCATATGTTGATAAAAAATCTCCAGAATTTAAAGTAGGATTATATTTTATTGGTACCAAACATGATATCTTCGAAAATTTTGATTTCCCAAAAGGCTCCGTTGTTTTAGATCCATTTAGAATGATTAATTCAGAGCTTGATGGTGTAAAAGTCATTAGAATTGGTGATAATCATGATAATAGATTATAACAATTTTAAGAAAATTAATAAAATTTTAGATAACAAATATCAAAAAGCTTTTGAAATTGATAATTTTTTATTAGAAAAAAAACTTAAAGAAGTTTTAATTTCAATAAATAAATCAAAAAAACCAACAAAAATTTTTAAACATAATTCTAAGATTGTAAAAACTGAATTTAATAAATTTAAAGATTTACATCAAAATTTAAACAAACTAATTAAAGAAATTTATTCAAGAAAATTTATTAAAATTTTAGAAGAAATTTTCAATATAAAAAAATTATATCCAGACAGAAGTAATTTATATTCTGGTCTCAATATTTCTAATAAAGGATCTAAATTAAATGAACATATTGATTTTAATTTTAACAAATCAATTAAAAAATACAGATATATAAATTTATTATTGTATTTAAATAAAAATTATAGAAAAGAACACGGAGGTATTTTTTATATTAGAGATCATCTATCTAAAAAAAAAATTTTTATTAAACCAATTTTAAATAAAGTAGTAATTTTTAAAACAGATACTTTTACACCTCACGGTTTCACAAAAATAAATTCAAATAAAAGAATTTCTTTAAATATGTATTTTTATACAACTAAAAATCTTTCAAAATCAAAAACAAAGCACAAAACAATATGGAAATAAATGCATAAATTAAATCTAACATCAAAGAAATATTGGAACAAACAACCATGCAATATTAAGCATTCTAAAAAAAAATTTTTATCAAAAGAATATTTTGAAGAAGTATCAAAAAAAAGATACTTTGTAGAAAAACATATAAAAGATTTTGTTAATTTTAAAAAATGGAAAAATAAAAGAGTCTTAGAGATAGGCTTCGGTATAGGAACAGATGCGATAGAATTTTTGAAGAATGGTGCCATTTATAATGGTATTGAGTTATCAGATAAATCTTTTCATATTACGAAAAAAAGAATTGAACTTTATAAATTTACAAATAAATCAAATTTAGTTTGCGATGAAGCAGAAAAAATAACAAAACATTTTAATAAAAGAGATAATTTAGACCTCATTTATTCTTTTGGGGTTTTACACCATTCATCAAGTTTAAAAAAATGTTTAAATCAAATAATTAAAATAATGAATAAAAAAACAGAGCTGAAGATTATGCTATACGCCAAAAATAGTTACAAATTTTATTTAATGAAAAAGAATTTAGCGAGGTACGAAGCCCAAAAAAATGTTCCTGTTATTCATTTTTATGATACTGACGATATTAGTAAAATATTTAATAAATTCATAATTAAAGAGATTTATCAAGATTTTATATTTCCTTACAGCATACCAGAGTATAAAAAAAATAAGTACATAAAAGTCCCTCATTTTAAACATATGAATAAAAACATTTTTAATGTCCTTAAAAAAAATTTAGGCGAACATCTTTTAATTACTTTAAAAAAAAAATAATAATGATTTGGGCCATATACAGAATTCATTATGGAACTGATTATTTAAAGGCTTCAATTAAGTCTATAGAAAAACATGTTGATAGAATATTTATTTTTTACTCTGAACAACCTTGGATAATTAGTAAAAATGTCGAATATAAAAATGAAACTATTAAATTCCCAAATAATCCTGAAAATGTAAGAGAGTTTGTCTCAACAAATTTTACTGGTGATAAATTTATTATAAAAAATTATGAATTTAATACACCTTTAAACCAGTTTGGTAAGCTGTTTAATTTAGCATGCGAAATAACAAAGATTAAACCTTCCTATGTTTTATTTATAGAGCCAGATATGATTTTTGGTAAAAATCAACTAAAATTGTTAAAAACTGAACTTAAATATAAATTTTGGGTAAGATCACTTATATGCAAGCAAATTGAAATTTGGAAATTTGATAAAGAAAAAAACAAAAGAGATACTTATAGAATTCCCCTGAGAAAAAGAAGGATAGGCCCTGTATTATGGAAAATTAATAATTTTAATCAAAATATTACAACTGAGTTCAGTGGTGCAACCCAAGAAAGCCAAAAAAATTTTTCTACATTTGTTAAAATTTTGAATATGGGTTTCTCATTTAATAAAAAAACAATGTTTTACAAACATATACTCGCAATTGTAGCATCTACTAAAATAGGAGATTCGGAACCTGATGAAAATTGGTATGAAAAAAAATGGTTAAATTGGAATGAAAAATCACAAAATCTTGAAATAAGTAAAGGTTCTCAACACTTAATCAAAAAAGCTATTAAGTACAAAATACCCTATAAATATTATCAATTTTTAAATATATAAAATTCATGGCAAAAAACTTATTTAATAAAGATTATTATACAAATGGAATAGCAAAAGGAATAAGTTGTTATGAAAACTATAGATGGATACCCGAACTTACTTACCCTATGGCAAATTCTTTTTACAATTTTTTAAATTTAAAAAAAAATTTAAGTGTATTAGAATTTGGTTGTGCCCATGGTTTTCTTGTAAAATGCTTGAAAGATTTTGGTGTAAACGCATATGGTATAGATATTTCTGAATACGCTATTAAAAATTGTCCAAATGATATTTCCAAGAGATTAGCAATAATTAAAAAAAATAATGTTAAAAAAGCAATTCAAAAAACAAACTTTAAAAATAAATATTTTGAATGGACAATTTCAAAAGATGTCTTTGAACATATAAAAGCTTCTGAATTAAAACCTTTGCTTAAACAAATTTCTATTATTTCAAAAAAATTATTTGTTGTTGTACCTTTGGGAGATAATTCTAAATATAGAATCAAACAATATCATTTAGATAAAACACATATAATTATTAAAAATGAAAATTGGTGGATACAGTTATTTGAAAATAATGGTTTTATTGTTGATAACTTTCTTTATAATGTGAATGGTATTAAAGATAAATGGATAAAAATTAATAAAAAAGGGAATGGTTTTTTTGTATTAAAATCAAAAAGTTTTAAATGAAATACGAAATACGAAAAGAGACCGATCAAAAAGGTTTTTTTATTAGAGTTAGATCTCTGAATAAAGCTAAACACTTTGCTATTCATAGAACATATCTTAAGAGAAACGACAAAGGAGAAACAATAAAGCTTAATATTACTGAAAATAATTGTGACGAAATTATTAAATCCATTCAACAAAAAGGAATTACAGAAGGTTTTATAGTTTTAGAAGGTAAAAATAACGAAAATATTTCTCCAGAAGACATTACTCACAAACTTCAGGAAAAAGAAATTAATTTTACAAGCACAGGTCATAAATTAGATCATCACTGGCCTATTTTTTCAAAACTCAAAGATACTAATTATTCAAGTATAATAAGAGCTACTATGACTTTACATCAAGTTTGTTCATCTAGATGTCAATTTTGCTCAACAATAAATAGAAATAAAAAAGATAGTATTACTCTTGATGAGGCTAAAAATTTTGTAAGAAAATTATATTTTGATCAAGCAGATTATAATGAAAAAAAGTTTTCTAAATATAACGATCAATATAAAAAAATTCATGGATCTAGTATAAGATTAAAAGGTCTTATTTTGTCTGGCGGTGGACAGCCAAATTTATGGCCACACTTTGATGAATTTGTAGAATGGCTTAGTGAATTAGATATTGATTTAGGTTTAATTACGAATGGGTTTCCTAAAAAAATTGATGATAAAATCTATGATAAATTTAAATGGATAAGATTATCAATTACACCTGAAGATGCTTCACCATTTTATCCTGATCAAAAATTTAATCTTCAAAGAATACCGGATAATATTTTTAATTCAAATGTTACATTTGGATTATCTTATGTTTACGGCTCATGGACAAACCAAGAATTTTTAGAAAGACTAACAAGTACAGCGAAACAATGGGATGTAGATTATGTAAGATTTTTGACTGACTGTAATCTTGGTAGAACGGAACAATTGAAATCACACAATGATCTTTCAAAAAAACTTCAATCATTAAATCTTATTGCAAGTAAAGGTGAAAATAAAGAGAGGTTTTTTCATCAATTGAAATTCCATGGTACAAAAGATGAGGCAAATCTTTTATGGGATGATGGTAAATGTTTTTTGCAAACGTACAATGTATTCTGGGACACTACAGGACATGAAGATAATAAAAAATCATATTGTTACCCATGTGACTCTGTAACAGTTTTAGAGGAAGAAAATACAAATAGTGACGCTGAAAGAAAATTTAATTCATCAAAGTGGGGTACTGTCACAAACGATAATGTTGAAAAACTATATACAGAGGAGTGGAAAAAATTTTTTGACACAAGAGAAAATTGTAGTGCTTGTTTATTTATGAAAAATAATCAAAAAGTTAAAGATTTAAAAAACTTTGATTACAAAAATAAATCAATATCATTAACCAATGATATAGAGCATGTAAATTTTCCATAAAAATAAATTTTAATAATAATTTTATAATTATGATTTCATTATCATTATATAACGGCCATAATGCAGCTATATGTATAATTAAGGATGGTGAAATATTATTAAATTGGGAGTTAGAAAGATATTCACGAATAAAACATGATTATGGTTTTAGTAATAATTTCTTAAAAAAAAGCTTAAACATTTGTAACTTAGAATTCAAAGATATTGATTACATTATAACAAATAAGCAAAATTATAATCGTGCTTATGATTTTTGGAAAATGTTTTTGAGAAGAAGTTTTAGTCAGGGTGAGCTTCACTCTTTTAATAGAAAAACTCCTTGGAAAGTTCCTTCAACAGACAACAATGATTGTGTTGAATTTAAAATTGATAACAAAAAAGCTTATGCTTTAAACCATCATTTATGTCATGTAGCATCATCATATTTTAGCTCACCTTTTGATGAAGCAACCATTATAACTCAAGATGGGGGAGGTGATGCTGAAAATTTTTCAATAGGTTATGCAAAAAATAATCGTATTGAGAAATTTGAAACAAGAGTAGTTGAAAATATTGCTAGTTGGTGGGGCGGCATAACATTAAATAATTATCGAATGAAAAGAATTCATAGATGGGACCCTGGGTCTGGTGCTGGAAAAATAATGGCTTTGGCTGCATATGGTCGTGAGGATGAGGAAATAAAAAAATTAATAAAAAAAACTATGAATTTAGGACCCAATATTAAATATACAGATAAATATTCATCTGCCTTCAATCATGATGAGGATTTATCTAATACTAATAGTGATCGAAGTAAAAATGTAGCTTCGTCTTTACAAGCAATTACAGAAGAGGAATTAAAAAAAATTTATAATGAAATATATAAAATTTACCCCTCTAATAATTTATGTTTAGCTGGTGGTGTAGCATTAAACTGTGTGGCTAATACAAGGGTAAAAAGTAAATATAAAAATCTACATGTACCACCATTTCCTAACGACACAGGTTTAGCAGTAGGCATGGGCCTTTATCATTGGCATCAAATTTTAAACAATCCAAAAAAAAAAGAATATTTTTCTCCTTATTTAGGTCCCATTTATTCAAAAAATGAATGTTATAAAGAAATTAAAAAAAAAAATTTATCACTTAAAAGAATTTTTGGTATTCAAAAAAAACTCAAATATGAAGAATGCACTATAGAAAAAGTGGCTGATTATTTATCAAAAAGAAATATTATTTGCATGTTTAGAGGTAGAAGCGAAAGCGGACCTAGAGCATTAGGAAATAGAAGTATTATGTGTGTACCAGATGGAAAACTTGGAAGAGATTATCTTAATTTTAAAATTAAAAATAGAGAATGGTATAGACCCTATGCTCCAATAATTTTAGATAAATATGTTGATAATATACTAGAAGATTATATCGAACACTCACCTTACATGACCACTAGTGCATATATTAAAGAAGATTGGAGAAAAAAACTTGATGCAGTTAATCATGTTGATAATTCAACAAGACCACAAATCTTAAAACATAAACATAATCCATTTTTATATGAATTGATTGAGACAGTTTATAAAAAAACTGGTATCCCTGTTTTATTGAACACATCTTTTAATAAGCAAGAACCAATTGTTGAAACACCAAAAAATGCATTGAATACATTTGAAAATTTTAATATAAATTTTTTAGTTTTAAATGACTACATAATATCGAAAAATTAGATAAATGAAAAAATCTAAATTAATAAGATATTTCTTAAGAGATCTAAGAAATAAATTTAAATTT
>MDSZ01119772.1_pt1 | contig 11593 bp, 13 predicted proteins | sample 811201 | NCBI WGS metagenome assembly MDSZ01 (sample SAMN05326647, study PRJNA326480) | marine metagenome | isolation source: seawater | place: Indian Ocean: North | collected 2010 | reverse complement strand
TTACTTTTTCAAAAAAATCTTTTGTCTTTTCAGGAAAAACCTCAGGAATATTAAAAGAATGTATTTTATTTGAATTAAAAACATTTTTTAACTCATTTTTCTTTAACTTGTTTATTTTTATATTAGGATTACTTAGGCAAATTTTAGTTATTTCTGGACATGATGTTTCACCAGCAATAAAACTTGTAGAACCTAATTTCTTAATTACTCTTGGATAAGTTGAACAGCCAATAGATAAGCTTTCTTTTCCTAAGATACTATAGGCGTCGCATAGTTTATTATCTGTTAAAAATGGGCATGAATGATTTTTATTTTTTATTTTAGCATATGATATATTTGTTTCTGTATTATTTTTAACTAAATATTGTTTAGAAATTAAATTAATTTTTTTTTCTGATGAATTTATGTAATTTTTATAGGTCTCTTTGTCAATCTCAATATTCCACCCAGTACAGCAAGAATCTATGCAACTCTTACCTATACATTTAAAATCCATCATATAATCTGGCGTAATAAAAAACTCATTGTATTTGTTAACCATAATGAAAAAAAGCAACTGTTATGCCATCTGCTTGAATATTAAATAAATAAATCTTTTTATTTAAGTATTTTTTTTAAGTGTAATAAAGGAAGCTTAGTGATAAGCTTCTTGTTTTTATTCATCATATACATTTCTATTAGTTATCTTGGGCCACACAAGGACCATTAAATTTTTTTTACGGGTGTTAAGACTTGATATTGAGCTTTTTATTTTTTGCAAGAAAAATATCTTATTTTAGAAACTAAATAGTTAATTATATAGTTTAGCTTAGTTATTTTTTGTTAAACAGACTTAGTGAGATCCGCTCAGTAGTTAAATTCTCTGCTTTTGAAAATAGAATAACTGCAAATATTTCTGGGTAAAATTATAACTATCAGCATATTATTTTTATTTAAAACCTAAATTGTATAACTTTTCTTTCTATATTTTAAATAAAAATTTATATTAGACTAACTTAATAAATATATATTATTAAATATCAAAAAGGAACGATAATGAAAAAGCATTTTTTATATTCAATTATTAGCATTATACTGTGTTTTAATTTACATGCTACTGACTTCGGTACAAAAGAAGAAGCAGAAAGTATGCTAGAAAGAGCTATAAATATACTAAAACTAGATAAATCTCTAGCTTTAGAGTTGTTCGCTGAAGGTGAAGGCGGTTTTATTTATAAAGACTTGTATACGCTTTGCTATCATATTGATTCTGGAACAATGTATAGTCACCCTACGTTAACTGGATTAAGTAGAGAAAAAAGCGTTTCGGAAGGAGTAAATATTGCAGATTTAATAGTCAAAAATGCTTCTGAAGGAAAGGTAAATTCCATAAATATTAAGGTGCCAAGATTTACTACTGGAGATACAAAAATATTTGATAAAACTCTTTTAGTCACAAAAGTAGAGGATCTAGCTTGTGCAGTAGGTTACTATAAGGAATAATAATTTTTAAAATAGTTTTAAGTAAGTTACATAAATTTTGTAAAAATAATTAGTTAGATTGATTTAAAAAAGCTATACTAGTAAAACCTATAAATTTTAGTGTTTTGAAGTTCCGTTTCATTTCAATATAATTTCTGAGGTATTATGCGTATTTAGCATCATACTTTAGTTAATATTTTATAATCATAAAGTAATTATTTTAATAATTAATTTATAAATTTAGGTCTTTTTTTTAAAAATGGTAATTCTAAGTACTTTCTAATTAGATAAGCCATTAAACAGTTTATAAATAAAATTATTAATATATTTAATAGTAAATTATTAATATTAAAATTTTTAATTAAATCAATTATCAGTATATGCATTAAATATATTGGGTAAGCCCAATTTGCTAATTCGGATAAAATATTTTTTGCAAAAATATTTATTACTTTTACATTGCTATCTAATAAAAATATTAAACTAATGCAAAATAAATAAATATTGTAAAAAATTAAATTACTAGAAATTATTTGATTTTCAAAACTATTATTCTCTAAATATAATACAAAATAACAATAAACAAAAGTTAGAGAACTAGCTCCTAATAACAACATTAATAGTTTTAAGTATTTATAATTCACGTATCTTTGTAAAAAAAAATAACCTAAGCCACCAAAGGCAATTGCATCAATTCTTAAAAAAGAAACTCTTCTTACTTCATTTCCCCAATCATTATAATCTAAATTAATTCTTGTTAGAAATATTATCGAAATAATAATTAAGCACGTATATATAATTAATAATTTAGAATTAATATGTTTTTTTCTTAACACTAAGCTTATAATACAAAGCATAGTTGGGAATATTATATAAAATAATTCCTCGACACAAATTGACCAAGAAACAGAAAAAAAAGTATTTGATACCATAGGGTAAAATAAGTTTTGCAAAAAAAAAATATAAAATATTATTTCTTGTTCAAGATATCTATAAAAAAAAATGTATGAAATAAGTGCAAAAAAATAAGCAGGCCATGTTCTTAGCACTCTTCTTATAATGAAAATGAATGTATTTCTTACAAAATATTTTCTTGAATTAATTATAAATAAACCTTGTTTACATATCAAATAACCACTTAAACAAAAGAAGAGTTCTACACCAATTGTAGAAATTATATATGCGTTATTTGTATAGGCTGTATTACTAGAAAAGCTTAATATTAAATGTGGGATAAAAACTAAGAGAGCTGCCATTATCCTAATAATATCTAAACTATAATTTTTCTGTGTGTTCATATTATAAATGGGTTATAATTAACTAATGATAAAAAAGTTAGGCATCTATATTATCATCACAATATCTGCCATTATATTTGGATATGTATTAGCCATTTCATTTAAAAACCTAAGCAATATATATACTAAAGTAAAAGCAAATAGTAAAAAAGCTAATTTTTTAGAAAATATCAATAACAACAAATATATTCCCTCATTATGTTTTCAAAGTGCCCAAGAGCTTGGCAAAAGAACAAATACTAGATTACCGGAGATACCTCCTTTAGGCTCTTTACCATTAAAAAATAAAAGCAACCAAATAAACTTTGATAGATATGGATTTAGAAATAATGATAATATATGGGAAAAAAATAATCACGATTTCCTAATACTTGGTGACTCTGTGGTTGTAGACAATTCTATTTCAGATGAATATATTTTTTCAAATAATTTTAAAAATAAGAGTGCTGTAAACCTTGGTTGTGGTGGTAACGGTTTATATACAAGCCTATATTTATTAGAACAAATTGCACTAACAAATTATAATTTTAATGAAATTTTATTTTTTGTTAATTTTGATAATGACTTTTCAAAAGATACACCTAGAGAATATAATACTCAGTTATTTACACAAAATACACACTTGCGGAGTAAAAATTTATTTTTAAACACAGAAAAATATAAAACATATTATTTAAAATTTGTGAAAGATGCATTTTCTAAGGATATTTCAAATTTTTCCCTTAAAGAAGAGTTTTTCAGTGAGTTTAAAATAGATAAGTATTTCAAAAATATTAAAATTAATAAGAAAGAAAGAGAAAATAAAGTAATTCTAGCAGATGGTACATTTGTGGATAGTAATTTTATTGTAGAAGGAGCTTATAGTATTGAAACGTATAATATATTTTTAAAAATATTAGAAAGAATAATATTTTTAAAGCAAAATTATAATACTAATATTACCTTAATATTTGTTCCTACTAACGCAGAATTAGATGTTTATAAATCTAAACCTGGTAATGATATTGATTGGGGTAGATATTTAAACTATAAATATTTTAAGAATACAATATTTTCAACTGTAGCAAACTACAACATTAATATTTTAGATTTACACTATTTTATCGCGGAAAATAACTATAAAGGTTTTGAAAATGGACATTTTTTAGAAAGTTTTCATAAACATTTAAGTGTTTACATAGAATATAATATTTTTAATGAAACTAATAAATTATTACAACAGTTGAATTATTATAATTCTTTTTTCCCATCCAAAAAATATTTTAATTATGAAGTCAACTTTGGTAAAAAACTTAATGCTTCACAAATTAACAATTGGATAAATACAATAAATTCTCTTTTGGAAAAAAATTTAATTGATAATTATTTATTAACTCCCTCTTTAGGTTACTTTTTTATTAATAAAGACTGTAACAGTATTTTAAGGTTACATAATCTATCAAAAGCAAAATTATCTTTTTTTTCAGTTGGAAACTTTTTTTTTAAAACATGTAATTTAAAAAACTCAGAAAATATAAGTAATAGTATAAGAGAAATAAATTTTTTAATAGATAAAGATGTTAAATATTATATACCTATATTATCTAAAGAAATTAAAAAAAGTTTAAAATTAATAAATGAAAATTAATAAAAAAATAATAATATATTTAATAATTATGATCAGTTTTTTATTATTTTTATATTTTTTAGGAGATAATGAAAAAACTGAATTATATAAAATATTCTAGCAATTATAGGTGCTAATAAATTTGTAACAACATATAATTTATTTTAGCATCTAATATTTATTTCGTTTTTAGTCTTCCTGTGAAGACTAAATGTGTTCAATGACGTTTACTTTCAGATCGTAGGTTACGGTCTTGAAAATCAGACTACATGAAATCGTTTTCTGGTTTTGAATTCAACTCTAACATTTGTATCATAATTTCTTTAAAATATTTATTTTTAATATTAGAATTAAATTTGTTTTTATGATCAAGATTTGGAAAAAATATCTTATAAATGCGTTAAAGTTATTTTTAGAAATATCTAAAAATACCAATTATTTTAAATTAAAAATAATTATATTCTTTATATCAATAAATGTTCTTTTTTATTGGATTGCCATGTTTGTAGCATTTCCTGAACTTATATTTGGTAGTAGTGCTTTAGAATATTTTTTATTACAATTTCCTGTTGGTATACTAGGTGGCTTTTTTGATAGTTTATCGTTAATCATAACAATATATATGATTAAAAGAGCAATTACTAGCTATTCAAGCATTATGTACCTAGCCCATTTATCTGTTGATTTATTAATCGCTTGTATTGCTACTATGTGGGTGTTGTTTGTTTTTATTTTTTCAGGTTGGTTAACCAGTTTTTTAATATTAAATCCAGAAAACTTACTTATTCGCAAGGATATATATGAAAAAAGAGTACTTTCAGCAATTAATAATCCTACTGGAAAAAGTGAAATTAAAAATATTTTTTTTGGAATAATTATGGGACTATCAGCTATGTTACCAACACTTTTACATTTATTCTTATTTTTAAAATCTATTAAAACCTTTCTTAAGAAAAAAGGTGTTAAATCAGCATTCTAGACTTTAAATAACTTGTGTGAAATATTATAACTTCAGAAAGATATTTGACAGCATTGCTGGATAGGTGTTGGAATGGCCGTTTGCTATTTCGTATTAATAAAAGGCCCTTCTATTTATAACTCCTTTGAACGTCAACATAATGCTATAATAGTAAAAATAACTGTCATTATTGTTATTATTGCAAATACTAGCTAGTATAACCTTAATAAAGAATAATTATGAAAATATGGAAAGTAAAAGATTTAGGGATAGATAATTTAATTTTAGCTGAAAAGGATTTAAAACCTATTACAGATGATGAAGTTCTAGTAGAAATGAAAGCTGCTACTTTAAATTATAGAGATTTAATTATGATTAATGGAGGCTATGGTCCAATAGGTGGCAAACCTCCATTTATTCCTATTTCAGATGGCGCCGGTATAGTAAAAAAAGTTGGTAAAAGCATTAAAAATTTTAAAGTAAATGATATTGTTATCCCTCCATTTTTTAAAGGATGGAATTCAGGAAATATGAAGGAAAGTACTGTATTTTTATCATTGGGGGGTAAAGAAGATGGTGTTATGCAAGAATTTATGATATTTAAAGAAAATAATTTAGTTCATGCTCCTAAAGATTGGAATTGTATTGAAGCTGCAACCTTGCCCTGTGCTGCATTAACAGCTTGGAGAACTATAGTTACAGAAGGAAAAATTAATAAGGACTCTGTAGTTTTAGTTCAAGGTTTAGGCGGTGTATCAATATTTGCAATTCAAATTGCCAAATTATTTAATGCTAAAGTTATTGCTACGACTTCTAATGAAGAAAGAATGTTAAAAGCAAAAGAAATTGGAGCAGATTTTGTAATAAATTATAATCAAGAAACAGAGTGGTGGAAAAAAGTACAAGAGATTACTGATAAAAAAGGTGTTGATGTTATAGTCGAAGTTGGAGGTAGTAAAACTTTAGAACAATCAATAAAAAGTTCTAAAACTGGTGCTGTAATTGGAATAATTGGAGTTTTATCTGGAGGAATTGCTGAATTGCCTATTGGCAGAGTTATCTATAAAGCATCCAGACTTATAGGAATTTCGTGTGGAAATAAAATGGAGTTAAAAGAAATGATAAAAAAATTTAACACATCTTATAGCAAACCAGTCATAGATTCTACTTTTAAGTTTTCAGATTTACCTAAAGCATTAAATTATATGAGTAAAGGTAAACATTTAGGAAAAATTGCCATAGACTTCGAGAAAAAATAGTAAATCAATACAGACATCAGCATTTTTAAAGTATTTACTTAATTTATTCCTGTAATTACAAACAAGAACAAATTATTAGCAATACAGTAGAATAATATATTAACAATTATCAGGCTGTGAAGCTAAATTACTGACGACTATAAAAAGAAAGCTGTGAGATTTACTTAGTATCAAAAACAAACAAATTATTAAACCAAACAACAATATAAGAATTTAATACTACAAAAAAATTACCATTTATTATAAATATGCTATAATTAAATTATGAAAAAATTTAATTTTTTTTCCCTGATATTTTTTACATTATTTATTTCACATAGCATATATCCAAAAACATTTTTTTTAAAATGTGATTTTTTTATTTTTAAAATTTCTGAGCCAATTGTGGGCTTTAAAAAAGCTTACATAATAGAAAAGAACAAATCTAGTAAAATAAAAGAATTTGAGGTCACTGATAGTAATTATATTTTAAAGAATATATACCCAAACCAAAGCAAGTGTAATAATAAAAAATGCAGGGTAAACATTCTATTGGAAAAAAGTTCTGAAGAGAAAAATTATATGAGTTATAAGAGTATTGTTAGCAATGAATTTTGTAATATAGATGGCGGCAATAAATGTTATAAAAGAAAAAAAGGAAAAAATTTAGAATCTGGCTATTGCAGTAAAATTGATAATCCAGACTTTAATAACTAAGATAGCAAATAATAAATATCTAATTTGATATTATTTAATTATTAGGTTTTAAGGCAAGACTTTAGAGTCTAGTCTTCCAAATTATCGATGAGTTATACATATTTGTTTTCAATAGAAACTATTTAATGCTCAACACTAAACTAATACAACCACAAACTAAAGCTAAATAATAAATTACCTTAATGAAAAATATATTATTGATAATTTTAAAAATATTTTGACAAGGAAAAAAAATACAACAAGGAATTATTAGGTAATACCATTTAAACAAATTGAAGCTATCTTTACTTATAAATACAATTGTAGTGATTTGTACTATTCCCATAATAAAATAGCCGTAAGCTATATAACTTCTAGATAAATATTTATTTTCTTCATTTATAATTGAAGAAAATATTGATAAAAAACCTCCTCCCATATTAGTAAGACCATGTATAGAACCAATATATATAAGAATAAATTTTCTATATGAGCGTATAAATTTTTTCAAGTAATTAATTTTATTTTTAAAAATAATTAATAAAGACGAGATGATAAGTAATATTGACACGAAAAGTTTAATATTAATGAAATTTATTTTTATAGAAAGAATTAAAAAAAATACTAAAAAAGGTAATGTATATAGATTATATTCAAATATTAATTTCTTATTGAGGTGACCTTTATAAATAATTTGTAAGAAACTTATTAATACTGATACCGGAAGAATAATAGCTAAAGTTGAAATAAAATCATATCCAATCAATAATAACAAAGGTGTGCCAAATAGCAGCAAACCTACGCCAAAGACCGATTGAAAGGCACATAAAAGTATAATTATAATAAGCTCTAAAAAGTCCTGTTCCATTGTAAATTCTTAGTTATTAATTCATTATTTAACTATACATAAATTTAAAACTATATATTTAAATTTAAAATAATATAATTATGTTATAGCTTCTTCAGACAACTAATCCTTCTTTTTTTAATTTGTTATAATGGTCAATACTTCTTATTCCATTCAATATTTCTAGCTTTTTAGCTAATGAAATTAAAGATAATTGAACCAAAGAATTCTCTTTTTTAATTAGTTTTGATATCATAGAACTTTTTATAACCATTAGTATGGTATCTCCAATAGATATTGCTGAGTTAAGCCTCTTTCTTCCCCTAATTAATGCTATTTCACCAAAGCTTTCTCCTGAATTTAAAACTTTTATAAGCTTATTTTCTTTATTTTCTAATCTTACATTTCCTTTTTCTATAAAAAACATATTATTTGCAGGATTACCATGAGAAAAAATTATTGCTTCTTCACTGTATGTTTTAGTGTCTAAAAATTTCCAATTTTTTTGTACAAACTCTTCTTCAAATAAATAATGACTTTTTCGAGAAGATTTAGACGAAGAAAATATCCTTGCTAAACTATATTTTATTATAGCCTTAACCGCTATATTTGACTTATTAACAGCATCCCTAATTTTTTTCGCATTAAACTCTAAAAGCATAACATCAGTTAATCTTTTATATTTTAAAATTTTTTGTATATTTAAAATTGATTCTGCAAATCCAATAGGGTCATTTTTTTTTAATAACTGAGTATAATGCCTTTCACCATAAGAAATAATTTCTCCTGAAATCAGAAGATAAGCTTTTTTTTTATTGTTAAAGTCAAAGTTATATTCTTTATTTACCATTATTTTCTTTGGTTTGAAGTTCAAATTTGAAATAATTTCTTTTGTAGAAAGCATAATATGTATAATAACAGTTAAATTGAATTTAACTATTAAATATAATAACCTTAAAAATTGTATAAAATTCAATAAAATAATTAAAATATTTTTAGAATATAGTCTAAAAAACTCCTAAATATGATCTTGGTCCTTCTTTAAAATATTAGCCTAAGTATCATATTGATAAAAAATATGATACCATGATTTTAATATTTTAATTTAATTACTTAAATATGTTTTTAATGAAATATATATATATTAATTCATTTTTTTTACTCGATTTAAGTCGATTTATTATATTTTTAAATCCTATAAAAGAGACATTTATGCTTAATAGAAAAGTAAAATGGTTTAATATTCAAAAACGATATGAGTTTATTGCTATAGTGCAAAGACTTTAAGTAAAATGGTTATATGTTAAAGTTAATAATGAATAGAAACTCAATGGATTTTAATATACACATTGGAAAAATTACTTATAGAAAAGATACTGGGAAATTTGACCAATATGGAGGGTATAATGTGTATACGCCATCACTTTACTGGTTATTGGAAATAGTATATTTAAAAAAGCTAAAATTTTAAAATGATAAATAGACTTCTAATTATATTACCACTTCTATTTACTCTTCAAGCTTATGGCGATCAATATGCTCTGACAATAATTACTAATTCAAAAGGTAATGATAATAAGTCTGTTAGTCATGTATCTTTATACAAGAATAAGAATTTTTGTTCAAATAAGCTTAATAATATTTATTTATTATTATCTAAAGGTGGTTCTATGGGTGTAAAATATGAATCTGGTATATTATTAGCAAAATATAAAAATATAGAAAAAACTTTTAAATGTTTAAAAATTTCTAATGAATTTAAAACCGATTATTAATTTTAGTCCTTTAATTAGTTAAAAATGTCAATTAATAATTAAATATCTTTTATTTTTAACAGAGACTAACATTTAACAAAATAATATTGCAATATTATTGCATTTATGAAATAGTTATATAGTTTGTTTTTCAATTATAATTTTCCGATTATAAATATTGAAAATCAATCAATATTTAAATTATATACATTTGAGATTTTCTTACGATTTAAGTGTCTACTATAATAAATTTTTACTAATTATACATTATGCAAACTATTAAAAAATATGCTATTAATAATTTTTATAAAGATGACTTATATCTAAATATTTTAGATAGAGAAAAGCCGTATAAATCAAATGAATTTTTTAAAAACCTTATTGAAGAACCATTTGAATTTAATGTTAATATTAAAAAAGTTAATGCTTTTGAAGATATTAAGTATCACTTAAATAAGGAATTATTAAAAAGAGTACAAGATCAAATTTTTTATTATAAATGGATTAAGGATATGTCTAAAATTTGTATTTTATATTCTGATATAATTAAAAAAGATAGTTTAAATTTTTCATTAAAAACTTCTAGAGGTTGTAAAAGGTATCATATTGATAACGTTCCAGTACGTTTATTAGTTACATACTACGGTAAAGGAACCGAATGGCTTCCAAGAGATGTTTGTAACTACTCAGCATATTATAATGGAGAAAGTAATGAAAAGATTATTAAAATAAAAAATAGAAGCAAGTTTATTAAACCTTGGAGTATAGCCGTTTTTAAGGGTCAAAAATTTAAAGGGGGCACAAAGGCTATTTTACACCGCACTCCTAATGAGGCTTTGAACAAAAAGTCCCTTTTAATGTGTTTAGATAGTGAAGCTTTTTCTTAATTTTTAATTGTCTTATTTACTTATTATATTTATTGTAATAGAAATATTCTTGTAGTAGTAAATATATAAATGAATTAGCATAAAATTATGATAACCAGTAATAATATATGACATTTAAAGCAGCAGTAGTTCAAGACTCACCAGTATTATTTAACTTACAATTAACAATAGATAAAGTAGAAACGATAACAAAACAAGCTTCAGCAAATGGTGCTAGTTTGGTTGTATTTCCAGAGGCATTTATTTCTGCCTACCCAAAGGGATTAAATTTTGGCGCAAAAATTGGGAGCAGAACACTTGAAGGAAGAAAAGAGTTTCTGCAATACTATAATTCATCTCTAGATTTCAATAGCAGTGAATTTAAAAAATTATTAAACATTGCTAAGAAAAATAAAGTTTTTTTAGTCATAGGAGTAATAGAAAAAAGTTCAGGAACATTATACTGCACAATTTTACATATATCGGATAAAGGTACTTTATTGTGTAAGCATAGAAAAGTTATGCCTACAGCGGCAGAGAGATTAGTATGGGGATTTGGTGATGGTTCTACACTTCAAACTGCAAAAACAAGATTAGGTGTATTAGGTTCTGTAATATGTTGGGAAAACTATATGCCTATGATGAGAATGACAATGTATAATCAAGGTATAGAGTTATACTGTGCTCCTACTGCTGATGATAGAGAAACTTGGATCTCTACGGTAAAGCATATCGCCTTAGAAGGCAGATGTTTTGTATTTTCTTCTTGTCAGTTTTTTACAAAAGCTGATTATCCTTCTGAATTTGATATTTCTAATATTGTTGGTGATGAACCTATTATGAAAGGTGGATCATGTATAATTTCACCT
>MDSZ01222051.1_pt1 | contig 11594 bp, 17 predicted proteins | sample 811201 | NCBI WGS metagenome assembly MDSZ01 (sample SAMN05326647, study PRJNA326480) | marine metagenome | isolation source: seawater | place: Indian Ocean: North | collected 2010 | reverse complement strand
TACACAACACCGAATATGTCTGCTAATATAGAAGCGAAGTTGTCTTCTTGCCCAGTTTGTAACCTTTTTCTAGTTATGCTCTTGTTTAAACGGTTTAGTAGACCCAGCGGCAGAGATTTGTGATACTCCCAGCTAGATTTTGCTTCCACTGACATCTGTGCCCCCCTTTATGTTTCTTCACTATCTTCTTTTATCATGTCGTAAATGTCTGATTTTTCTAAAGAAGATAGTCCCGAAGAAACAGTCTCTTTTTTGCTAAGAAGGTTAGCCAACTTAACTAACTGCTCGTTCGACCGCTGGAGGGTTTCTAGATATTTCGCTGCGACAGGACCAGAATATTGGTGCTTTGTTTCGTCCTGCTTAAGTATTTTCATTAACTCTATAAGAAGCGTTGAGGCCATGGCCCTGTCTTTTCTGACATTATCAATCGCTTCTTCAACAAACTGTTGTGAATTTAAACGTTTCCCTTTTCCCATTGCTTTTTGAAGTTCCTATATCTTTCCCTCATACGATTTAGATTGTTGACAATCTGTTTCGTATTTAAGCCGGTAATTTCTCTCATATACAAGTAAATAGCTTTTTTATTAAAAATTTCAACTTCATCGATGCTGTTAAAAAGGATACGTATGGCTTCTAGCACTTTCTTTTCGTTGTCTTTTAGTTTTAAATTTTCCCAACTATCGATTTCAGCAAAAAGATGTTGCCAGAACTCATGGTTTTCTCTATCGTTTTCATACGTATGGTGGGTTACTAAAATATCATTTATTTCGGCGCTATTTATGTCCTCGTATTGGACGTCTCTCTTTAGCCTTTTGGAGTTTTGTTTTACCTTGTGAATAAACCAATTTTTTGTAATCACACTAAAATATGAGAAAGCCTTTGATTTTCTTTCTGGGTCGTACTTGTCTAATATTGTTATTAGCCAAAGTTTGCAATCATCTTTCAGATAATCAATATTTGGCAGTGTATTGAACTTGTATGTGTATACTATCTTGTCAACTAACTCGTTAAAAGCTGGCTCAATAAGATCAATGTACAACCTTGTTCTTATTTGTTTGTCGTCTGTAGACGCGTATTCTATTATAGCTCCTTCGTGAACTTTAGTAAAATACGTATTCTTTTTTCTAGTTCTCTTCTTCCTCATCCGGCTCTTCTATTTCTACGTCAAAATACTCTGCCTGAAAATCTATAAAATGATTAATTAAGCGGCGAGAGTGGCTAATCATGCTTTGGAGATCTTCATCTCCATAATACATTTCCAAACCATGAACTTCTTCAATATGATTGGAAAAATCTTCTATTTTTTCAACAATGCTTATAATGTCTTGCTCAAGTTCTACATTTTTAGCAACCATGCTTGCGATATACCAAAATGCGCCGATGTTAACTAAAATACTAAGATATAAAAGAAAAGGCACGATACCAAACAGCACCATCAACAATATACCGTTAAGAACAATAGACACATAAACTAAAATTTTACTCATTTTCTCCAAAAAGCTGTCCTTGTAAATCTTTTTTTTGCTCGTCCAAGTCTTCTTTAAAATCCTTAATTGATTCTTTTACAACAGAGCCAATTTTTTTATCGGCGCCTTGTTTTTGCTCTAAATTAAAAGAAGAAGGTTTTTTTATCAAACTATCGGTGGCGCCGCATTGAGTACAATCACTGACGCCTTCTGACATTGAATGATATAGACCAAGCACCACCTCGCAAGAATTGCACTTATAAATATATTTCGGCATCAATCCAGGGAGCCTATTGGGTGCTCGTCGTCGTCTTCACCTGGTACCTTTACCACAGGAGGGTTCATGACGAATAATTCACTATTTTCGTTCACTTTAAAATTAAAGCCTTTTAGCACAGGCACGATGTCGCTTTGCTCCATCAAAGACTTTTGCAGTGCCATCATAACAGCCCCAAGGGCTTCATCAGATAATTTTAACATTTTTAAATCCTTTTTACTTTGTTAATATAGTCGGTTAACTTATTTTTTGTACGCCAACCTAGTTCTGTTTTGCAGCGGTCACTTATTATAACCGGATCTTTTCTATTGCCTTTTTGCTCTTCTAAGTATACCAGATCATTAGAAAACATTTCAGCTACTTCTTTTATTGAGAACAAAGAATCTTCATCACAGAGACAATAGCCGTCGCCATCACCAGATTCTCCGACTTTAATCAACCCAGCAACTGCGTCTTCAACATGGGTAAAATACCTTTTTTGCGTTCCGGGGCTGACTATTGTGATCGGCTCTCCACTTCTAAACTGTTCTTCAAATATCCCTATAACCGTTGCGTATTTTCCATCAGTTATTTGGCGAGGGCCGTAAATATTGTAAAAATATGCGATCGCGTAATCTAGTCCGTACCAATCACCATAATTTTTTATTAACTCAACCATTTTTGCTTTCGCCCAGGAATAAGGAGTAAGATGCTGATCCTTACCATTGTTGCCAAAAATACTACTAGAGCCGGCATAAACTAACTTAATATTGTGCTTAATACAGAACTGTAGAACCTGAAATGTCCCGTCGACGTTAAGCTGCCATAATTTTTCTACATCGTCAAAACTAGTTGATATTCTAGAGTATTCTCCCAAATGATAAATAACATCCGGTACAAAATGTATTAATTTATCGATATCATTTGTGCTACCGGCAAAATACTGCACGCGACCTTCATGCTGATTAACCTGACCTGTAAAATAATTGTCTAAACAGTATACTTCGTTTTTGTCATTTTGTACTAATTTAGAAATTAAATTTGAGCCAATAAACCCTGTGCCGCCGGTAACTAATATCTTCACTAGTCTCCCTTCTGTATGCGATAACTATCTTCATCAAAATGCTGCGTTGAGAATTCAAAAAGTTCGGTGTCTTCAATGGCGATCATCTGGTGGCGCAAGCCACGATAAACATGAAAATTATCTCCCGGATTTAACACTACTTCTTGTGCTGCTTCCAAGTCATCGCCTTCAGAAAACTTAACTAATATTTTACCAGACTGTACATAAAACACTTCATCTTTTAAGACGTGGTAATGCCAAGAACATCTTTTATCTCTTAAGAAAAATAACAGTTTGCCGCAATATTCTTCATTATTTACGATCCATTTTTCGTAGCCCCACCCCTTTGGAACGTGCTTAATCGGTAAAGAAGTGCTCATCTTTTACTCCCTTGTCATCAACATAGTATTGGGCGGCCGGCTTTCCTAAAAATAAATGGTGATACTTACAACCCCAGCCATCTAGCTGCTGCTTTGTAAACGCATAAAATTCTTCTATTGCTGCTTGAGGATTGTTGTTGTGCCTTCCCATGCCTCGGGCAGTCATATATATAATTGTGTTGCCCTCTTCATAAAGTTGGTTGACTTTTTCTATCCGAGTCGCAAGCGGTTCAGAATCTGTATAGTCACTGCCCTCTAGCTCACAAAGTTTTGTACATATTGTACCATCTATATCAAATACGTATGTCATATGGTCTCCAAAATTTTAGTTGTTGAATATCCGTCAATATAATTAAATATTCTTACTTTAGCGATGTCGTTTCCTACCACATCATCAGACTTGTAATCTCCACCCTTAACAATTATATCAGGATTTATCCTTTTTATTAAATTATATGGTGTTTCTTCATTAAAAATAATAACTTCGTCAACATACTTGCAGGATTCTAGCATAAATTTGCGATCTTCTTCCGAGAAAAAAGGTCGATTTTCGCCTTTTAAATTTTTTACACTTTGATCGCTGTTTAGTCCTACCACGACAGTGCCAAGACTTTTAGAATACTTTAAAAGTTCAACATGTCCGCGATGCAAAACATCAAAACAGCCATTAGTAAAGACAACGCTCATACTGTCCCTACTCCTCTTTTCTGCACCACTGTAGTGGCACACTTGTTAGCAAAATTAATTGATTTTTCTATATCTTTAGTTGTAGCAAACTTGACAGCGAGGGCAGAAATAAAAGTGTCGCCGGCTCCTGATGAGTCTTTTATTTCCACCTCTGGCACTGGATATAAGATGTTGCGATGCATGCACCCGTCTCTACTCATAGTTACGATTAGTTTGTCTTCTAAATCACTAGTAATAGTGTGCTTTGTTCTCTCATACTCTGATCTATTAATTTTTATATATTTCATATCATTACACCACGAACCAAGTGTTTTTTTGGTGTCTAAGAAGACGCATTCATGTTTTTTAGATATTTCTTGCATGTCTTCTTCAGATAGAAACCCTTTGTTATAATCAGAAATAATTACAGCATCATAATTTTCAAAAGATATTTTCTTTATCTTGGCCTTTCCATACCGTTGATCATTCTCGTCAACTCTTAAAAACATGTGGTTTATATTAAGGTCTATGTACCTAGTTTTGGTTATAGAATTCCAATTCTCGTTGGTAAATAAATTAGCGTCGACGCCCAGCGCTAATAAATTTTTGTGCACATTTTTTGCCATACCCCCGTTTTCTACAGTTTTTATAGGATTAAAAACGGGCGCTGGTGCTTCTGGTGCCAATCTATCGCACTTGCCATAGTGGAAAACATCCCTGCAGCTTTCTCCAATAACTAATATTTTCATACTAACCTTTTACAACGTCACAGATATGCTGAATCTCTTCTGCTGTTAGCTCAGGATAATTCGGCATGAAAAACCCATTTGAATGAATTTGGTCACTTACTTTGTCATGGAACACACCATATCTCTCGTACCAAAATGGATGTAGCCCCAAGTTTCCAGCACTAAAGATTCTGGTCTCGACTCCAGCAGAGACTAGCCTTTCGACAATCTCCTGTCTTTGCTCGGTGCTCTCTGCCAGGGCGCCAAACGATATAGAAACTGGCTTGTTTTCAAACCACTTCTGAAACTTAACACAGCCTTCTAAATTTTTGGCATACTCAAGATGGTTTTCGTACCTTCTTTGTACAGCCCAATCAGCCTTTTCTACCTGTCTAATTCCTAAAAATGCCTGTAGATCAGTCGACCTTAAGTTTAGCCCGGGAACAAAAAAAGTAAAAGGCTTGTGAAAATCATCAATACCGTATTTTTCTATTAAGCCATTGTACTCTTGTTCGTCTAAGTCCTTAGCCCAGCCGTGACTTCGCAACATTAGTAACATATCATATAGCTTTTTATCATTTGTGTTTACCATGCCGCCTTCGATTGTAGACAGCTGGTGTCCAAAATAGAAAGAAAACGACGACATGTCTCCAATAGTGCCAACTTTTGAGCCGTCATGATATTCTGCTCCTAGCGCGGCGCAGCCGTCCTCCAGCAAGCAGAATCCATATTTTTCCTTTAGCGCTAACAATCTTTCTTTGTAGTGGGGCACGCCGAGAACTTGAACAAATATAACTGCATCTGGTTTTTGCGTTTCGCAAACATGCTCTAACTGATCTAAGTCAATTCCAAAAGTATCTTTGTCTGCTCCTACCATAATTGGTTGCAACCCTAGTTGTATGGCCGGTGAGATCGTTGTAACCCAGCCAACCGAAGGCACAACAATCTTCTTGTTATTAATGCGACCAGCTAGCATCGCTGCATACACCATCAATAGGTTCGCTGAGGATCCAGAATTGTTAAAAACTGCATGTTTTGTACCAATAAAATCTGCCCACTTTTCCTCGACCTTCCAAGTAAGTTCACCTTTAGTTAATCTAGGATAAGATTTTAACCAAGTGCACAGTGCATCGATATCTTCATCGTTAATTGTTTCTTTAGCTAGGGGGTATTTAATGTTCATATTACACCTTTATATTGTATTTTTTGTGTTTTGCAAAACTCTTACAAAGTTTTTCATAAACTATCTTATCATAAAAGTCATTTTTTTTAACACTTTCGTGTGGTAAATTTGTAATTTTAAATTCTGTGTCTTCGGAGACTTTTTTTCCTATCAACGCACAATACGTGCCAAGCCAATTATCGCAATAGTGATGAATAAAAGATTCAGCAAAAATTACACCATCTAAATATTTGTCTATGGTGTCTCTTAAAAAACAAGGATATCTCATTATCTGTGGCGCATTTCTACCTCTTCCACTAAGTCCAGCTGCATATCGAGCCCAACGAGGTATAACAAAAGAGTAGCCATTTTCATCACATGGAGATTCTATTATAAAATCATTACCTTTAGTATAATCGATTTCCATTTTTTTTATTAAATCATTGATGTTGTTTGGTGGTAGTGTAACTCCCGTTAAACAAACAATAAACCTCCCTGATGATTTTTTATAAAGATTGTTATAGCAAGAAACGCTAGATCCTGTGTCCTTGTACATTTTATATTGTATACTACTTTTATAAGAAATTTTTTTTGGGCTGGCGATTAATATTTCACATGAGTAATCAATTTTTATTTTATTAAGAAAACTTACCTGCCTTGAGCAGTCGTCCAGCGAAACAATTAGAAATGATACATCCATGTTTTTTAGGTATCTAGATTTAAAGATTTTACTATTTTTATAGGTGCGCGTTGATACGATTTTACATTTTTTAATTTAGGGTTTAAATATTTTAGTTTCGCCGCGGCCAAAGTTTCCTCGACTTCAATAAACATAGTATCGCCTAACTTACAATAAATGTCTCTGTCTAGATATTCATATCTGTATTCTTCTAGGTGTTTCTTTTTTCTTTTCATGGCGTCATAATACAGCGAGTCTGGATTGTCTGTAATCACTCCAAAGTCAAAAGAAACTCTTATGCCGCCTTCATTTAAGCTGGTTCTGTGTAAACACGCATGGTCAAACACATTTACATATCCCAGTCTGGCAGATCCTAAAAACCGCTTATCTTTAAATTTTTTCAAGCCCTCGTCATAGTTTGTCAGCGGCAAGAAAAAGTCATCGCTAACAGCTTCTGGTTTATTAAACTCCAACTTTGTCGATGGGTCTCCTATCAACGCCACTCCTAGAATAGCATCTCCTACATGAGACGCCCATGCGTCCGAATGCAGTTTGGTTGTCGCCAGTGGTCGAGTGTGGTCTAAATCAGCGCTCTTGCCAGAAACCACTCTTACTGTACACGGCTGCACAGCTAAAAAATTTTCTATAATTCCAATATTTTCCAAAGCTTGAACAATCGAACGCTGTAGTTCGTTATACTCTACTATATTTTCTTTTTTTGGATGAAACGCACCATTTGGAGTTCTATTGGGTAAATTTAGTATTTGTTTTTCGTATTTAATCAGAAAGTCGTTGTCTATAGAAAATTGTTCGTCTGGATGCGTTACTTGCAAAGTTTTAACAATATAATTTGTTACTGCTAGCTTCAAATTATTATAATCATCGTCTGAAAGTCTAATATCAAAATAGATCCCATCATCTCTTTCCAAATTACAGTTTTGTCGTATTTTGTCGTAAAGCTTGGCTCTTTTCTTAAGTATTTCGTTTTTCATTGTGCCTCCAACGGCCCAGCGTCCCTGTCCCTTTGAGAAAGAATTGGATCTTCAAGTGGCCATGGTATATTCAATACAGGGTCGTTCCACCTGACTGATATCTGTGTTTCGGGTCCATCATATTTTTCTGTCCATTTATAAAAAAATACGCACTTCTCTGACAAGCATGCATGTCCGTTTAGACAGCCGGCTGGTACCAAAACCATTGTTGGATTTTGTGCGGAAATATAAAAAGTTTTTACTTTTTTATACGTTTTTGAGTCTTTGCGAGCATCTACGACAGCCAAAAATATCTCGCCGTGCAAGCAAGAAATTAGCTTGGACGTTTTGTGATCGCCATGCAAACCCCTTAGCACGTTCTTACTAGATATAGTAACCTTGTCTTCAACAAAAGAAGGAAGCAGGTCGCAGTCCTCATACACAGACCAAATTTCACCCCTGTCATCGTTGAAAGTGTCTAACTCTATTTCTAGCAACCCATCGATATCATGTCTTGTAACTTGCTTCACATACTTCATGGAATAAATTTACACTTAATTTTGTCGTAACATAGTTCTTCTTCGTTCAGAAAAAAATACTCGTTAACTTTTTGTAAAAGAGCCTCTGGGTCTTTTGCAAACCCGTCTTCATCATAGGCGGCGGGATCATGAGGCATGATGTTGTTACATTCTTCATACCCAACTCCAGCAGAAAGAGCCTCCGAATCATTAATAAAGTTCCTAGCATCGCGATTATACAGTAAATTATTCCACGTATTATAATGCTCCGGGGAGCTATGAGAGTAGCCAGCGGAGGCTCCATCAATACTGGTAAGATGCCTAACCTGCCTATCTGCCATTATTATCCATCTTTGTGATGAGGCCGCGGCAATATAATTAAACACAGATTCTGAACAATGCGCTGCGAACACATCAGGCTCTATCTTTTTATTACAATTTCTAAAGATCTCCTTACTAAAAAGATGCACATGTTGATTTATAGACTTGCCAATTGGTATAACGTAGTCTTCGCCAGTTATCTGCATTTTGTCTGTGGTGTGTTTAAATTTTGTGTCCAGTATATCCAACGCCTCGTCTGTATCGACCTGGACCGCAACGATTCCTACTGGGCCTGATTTTAATCGTTCGTAGGATTTTTGAATTATATCATCGTCTTCAAACCAGCACCCAGAGTCAACATACATGTACGACTCAAACTCACCAAATTTCTTAACAGACTCCTGACATGCCTTGTTAAATGTAATGTTAACTGTGTGGAGTTCGGGCGTTAAACAGTAAGAGATTTTATCGCCAAACGTAGAATATAACTCTCTTATACACTCTGGACTATTCTTGCAAGAAGACAAGACAACCCTAAAACCTTCAAAATCTTGTTCTAGAAATGTTTTAATACACTTGATGTAGTGTTCGGTATTGTCTCTTCTAATCCCGCAAGTGTTGTAAACTAACAATACTCTATTCTGCATATAAACCTCAAGCAACAAAGCTTGATTTTATTATATCATAGTTCAGCTCTTTGTTTGACAAAAATAAATATTTTTTTATTGTTTTTGAGAGCCGATCAGGATCTTTGCAAAAGCCTGCTTCATCATATGCTTGAGGGTTGTGCGGCATAATCTGATTACACTCCTCGTATCCTAAGCCGGCTTCATAAGCCTCTAGGTTATTAACAAACTCTGTTGCGTCGCGACCGTAAAGCAAATTATTCCAGAAATTATTTTTGACTACTTGTCCTGTCTTGTCTTTTGATTCAACTCTGTGTTCAAACCCTGAAGAGGGTCCGTCTACGGCTTTTAGGTGCTTGACTTGCCGATCCGCCATGACCGCCCACCTTTTTCCAACAGAAGCAGCGATATAGTTTAAGACAGATTCTGAACAAAAAGCGGCGAACACATCAGGATAAAGCTTTTTATATTTTTTAAATATTTCGTTGCTAAACACCGCGGTGTGCTGGTTTATCGACACGCCTATGGGAACAACAAGATGATTATCTTTTACTTGTATCTCGCTTGATTCATAGACATACGGAGGGCCCAAGTTTTCTAGACATTCGTCTGTGTCTGTTTGGATTACTACTATTCCGTAATCGTTTTCAACAAGAGTTTCGTGAGCTAGCCTGAGAATGTCTGTTTGTCCCTCCATAGTACACCCAGAGTCAACATAAACGTAACCATCAAATTCGCCAAAATGTTTGACACACTCTTGTACTGCTTTATTGAAGGTTATGTTCACTGTGTGTGTTTCTGGTGTTAGCGAGTAAGAAATTTTATCACCAAAAGTAGCATACAGCTTTCTTATGCATTGAGTGCTATTACGACACGACGACAAGACAACCCTTACGCCCTCCAGGTCTTGATTCAACAAACTATTGATAGACTTTATGTACCACTCTGTATTATCGCCGCCAATGCCACAGGTATTATAAACAACCAATAAACTTCTAGTGTTCATATAAACTCCGGATGTTTTATCGCAGAAGCTATTTCTTCTTTCTTCTCTAATAGTTTTTCTTTTTCAAGATTGTGATAGTTCTCGTGTATTTCCCAGACCATTTTATTACTCTCATGGGGCTTGCACAGCTTAGTACAGTTTTTAAAGCACTCTACGTTTTCTATCGTGTGCATAACCTTTTTTCTTTCATTTAAATTTTTCCAAATTTCTTCAAATGTATTTTGGTGCAAAGATCCGTAGCTGTATTGTTTCCAGCCACGATGATTAGTGCAAACATACACGTGGCCATCAGCACCAACACATGGCTGAATTTGCGAGCCTAGACATTTTTTATAGTTTCTGCCAAATTTTTCTCTATCAGTTGCTAAGTCTTCTAATTTATAGCCGTTAACTTGAAACTTGTCTCCTAGTATGTCTTTTGCCTCGTCTAGAAGGGGCTGAACCTTATCAGTCCAAAACTCTATATCTCTCTGCACACCGCCGTCCTCGCGGATAATAATTTCGGGCTTGTATTGACAATACATCAAGTCAAAATCTTTAAAGAACTTAGCAAATTCTACTATTTCTTCGTAAGTGTCAGGAGATATTACGTAGCCAACACCTATGTCGATCTTGTTTCCTTTTGACTTGTTGACCTCAATTAGTTTTGTAAGATTACTAACCATCTTATCCCAATCTTGGTTGCCTTTTGCTACGCGGACACCATTGTATGTCTTTTTTGTGCCAGCGTCGACAGAAATTCTAACCCAAGTCATATTGTCAACGAGAGTGTCAAACATGTCCCATTTATCGAACAAGGTGCCATTTGTAAACATACCCATCTTTATGCCATTTTGACCACAATATTCAATCGCTTCTTTAAGATGTTTATTAAGAGTCGGCTCACCGCCTCCAGTCCAATTGACGGCTCGCACCCCCATCTTTACAAAGTCCTTGCACATGTTCATTAACATGTCCCTTGGCATTAACGCGCGGGAAAAAGCTTCAGTGCCCTTGTATTTGCTGAAGTGTATATACGAAGACAAGCAAAAACTACATGCGTGGTTGCATGCATTGCTAGGGTCGACCTCAACAAGTACTGGGGCTGTGTAGCCAGTTTCAATGTGTTCTATAACCCTGTCAATGTTTGCAAAAATCTTTGCTTGAGGATTAAATATTAACGACCCATCGTTTAAAATTTTGTCAATTTTCATTTTTTAGCCACTTGATAAAATACGCCGTCGGATCATCAAAATAAACTCTAATGACTTCATCAAAATACTTTTTAGCTTTATTAGCACGGTCTTCTAGAATTGCAGAATCCGTATTGTATATTGTACCTAGCTGTTCTTTTACATCTTCAGGAGTAAGATGATTACCACAAATCCTATAGACAAAGCTAGTATCATAATGATCTTCACCGACCAAAAAATAATCTTCGTCTGATAATAGTATGGGTACCCGATTAAAATAACATGTTTCTAATAGTCGCACGCTATCAATACCAGAACCCCGAGGACACAGTGACAAAGAATTAGTTAGCATTGTTTTTATAAAATCCTCTTGAACTTGTGAACCGACTTGCGAAGGGCCAGACCAGCTCCTATTAATGTGTAACTCTTTTTCAAAGTCCGAGTGATGTAGTGCATGCAACATCATTGCGCGAACTCTATGATTTAAAAATCCTCTGAAACCGAAACTAGCTTTACCTGGAAAGTCAAACTCTTCGTTTCTGTTTTTAATTATGTCCAACAAAAGATAAGAAAAGGTTGG
>MDSZ01083868.1_pt1 | contig 11594 bp, 22 predicted proteins | sample 811201 | NCBI WGS metagenome assembly MDSZ01 (sample SAMN05326647, study PRJNA326480) | marine metagenome | isolation source: seawater | place: Indian Ocean: North | collected 2010 | reverse complement strand
ATCGTGGTATCCCATATTTTGACTCCTGTTTGTGGGTTATAGATGGGGCGCCTAGCGGGATTTGAACCCGCGACATTTGCTTTATAAGAACAACGCTCTAACCCCTGAGCTATAGGCGCATGTGCCGGGGTTAACTTGTGGCGTCCGGTTAAAAACTCTGGTTTATGTTCGGGTAAGCTGTCTCCTAAAATGGCTCCCGTTGTAAGACTCGAACTTACGACCCTCTGATTAACAGTCAGATGCTCTGACCAACTGAGCTAAACGGGAATGGTACACCCTGTAGGATTCGAACCTACGACCCTCGGCTTAGAAGGCCGATGCTCTATCCAACTGAGCTAAGGGTGCTTTCTTTTATGGCACTATCTCGTACACATCGTGATTTTTCATTTCGGTGTTGGGCACACCAGAAACATCAAACACATCTTCGTATGTGTAGACCGGATGATCTCCGGGCACCAGCGCAACCAAGCACTGTTTTGACGAGTCTCCAAGTTTAGCAGCATTGATCCAAGCATCGCGGCGATCAATAACTCCAGTATAACGACTGCGACTTAGTGTTCCATCAGCCGTTTGAAAAATAGCGGTATAAATCATTTCTTTACTCTCCAACATAAGGTTTATTCGCTCCTAGTTCACATATAATAACAGGATTTTCTTTCTCTGTCAACTTCAAAATATAAAAAGTGTCACCCTCGCTGATTTTGCAAGGAAACGCATGCAAAGGCATTACTGCCAAACTGTGTTCGGCCACAGGAGGATTAGTGTTAATCTCTACTGTGGCGAAAAACTCATCGGTCGAATCGACTGTGCCGATCAGAACAAATGTTGTTAATGTTTTAAACATTATTTATTTACCTTGCCCTCGATATTTCTTTTTATATCCTTTATTGCCTCCGTGTGGTCCCGGCTGCTTTCGTTTTGTCAAGGAACTGCTACCAATCGTGGTTTTCTTTTTGGTTCCTCTATGCTTATGGTTTTTGGGGGATGCCATATTTTTGTCTCCTTATAAAATATATTAAATGGTGGGCCTTCTCGGATTCGAACCGAGGACTTTCCCGTTATGAGCGGGGTGCTCTTACCGCTGAACTAAAGGCCCGTTTTGTTATCTGCATACTGGTGGTTTGGCGAAAAGATGTATTCCTTGGCGCGATTGCCAGTTGTGTTTCTTGATATACTTCTCTTTGGCAGCTTTGCCATCGACGCCTTCTTCAAAACCAATGGCGGTATATTTTCGAGTTTCGATATTGTATTCCATTATAGTATAATCATTCACTTATTCTTTCTCCTTTTGTGAAAATGATGAGGTGCAGATCCCCTGCTCAATCAAATAGGTAGCATGCCTACCAAACCAGCCTTGCAGAGTCCATGCAAGACCTTTATCTATTAGATGCTGCCACGCAGCGTAGTATTGTTCCTCGGTATCGTGCTCAACGAAACCTTCAGCAATACCGATTGCTTCATAGTCAGACATCGATCTCTCCATCGTGCAAAGTATCTTCATGTACTGTGAGGATTTCACCTGTTAGTAGCAAATGAATCAGCCAGCCTTTTTCAGTGGTGGGTGTCACGTCATCTACTTCTTCTATCGCGATTGATTCTCCTTCCACATCGCATTGGCTCATGAGGATTACGGGCCCTTGATCTAGCCATGTTTTTACTTGTCCTGCTCTCATTGTGTTCTCCATCGTTCGTTGATGTTTATTAGATAACCTTTATCATTATAGATAAAGACGTCTGTATTGTCAAGTGCTAAAATACCTTTTAACATTTCATAATCCTGACTGTGTTTTTTAGATGGTAGGACCGGCGGGAATCGAACCCGCATGCTCATTCGAGCGAGAGATTTTAAGTCTCTTGTGTCTACCAATTCCACCACGGTCCCTCACATTAACTAATGATAGCACCATCGTATCTCAAAGTCAAGAGTTATCTACGCTTTTTTAGATAAAACTTTATAGATAATGTATGCATCGCCATCATTGGGATTGACACCAACTTTTCTGTGTTTGTGGATCTCAACATCAAATAACAACTCCAAACACTTTGGATAGGGGTGGTGATCATAGTCGTCTACATATATAAATGAGCCGGGCACGACCTTATCTAAAAGATGTAGGAACGCGATGCTCCTGCCGTTGCCATTTGGTCCGTCTAGAATAACTAAATCATAAACGTCTTTAGTCAAATCACCTTCACTTTCCATGATATTATAAAAACAGTTTTTCTGCCGCGTGTGTGGTGGGCGAGTTCTGGCAACCATCTTACTCGGGTCATATTGCCTACCCATGAACATTCCAACGAAAGCGCGGTCTGTGCACTCAAGCAAGTTGCGTATTTTTAAGTCAAGAAAATCGTGCTGTTTTTCTGGTTTGTAACACCAGTGTTCGCTGTCGTCGTATGATTCAACATCGAAGTTTTTGACACCAGTAGCGGCCAAGTCAACCAAAAATCTTGTCGAATAACCAGACCCAAATTCTAATATGTTTAGCCGTTCTTTATCGTGTGTTGTAATAATATCATATAGATCCTTAAACCCTTCAATGCTAAGGCCCCAGCCGTCGTTATCGTATCTATCAAAATCAAAATTGCTCACTTATATCTCCTACAATTAAAGCACATCGTTAATATAACATTTCTTGGCTGTCTCGTCAAGTATATCTTACTATCTTTTTGTCAAGAAAATGTCAAGCGATTTTCCAAACTTCCTGCTCAACAAAAAACCTATACATACCGTCAGTACAAAAAACTACATAAAGAATATCGGTAAACCAATCGGATTCATATTTCGCATAGTCAACCTCAACTATGATACCATATACAGGCTGATTATCTTCTTCTTCGTCCATATAATAATAGTAGTATTGATATAGCGTATACCAACATTTAACAAAGTCGCCTACTTGATATCTCGGCTTAGGAGGTTCATATTCCACATAGTAAGTATGCTACAACTTCTTCAACCAGTCAATCGGACACCATTCTTCAATCTCTTTTGTGTGATTAGTTTCATACATGGATGGATTTTCAAACCATCGTACTCTTACAAACTCTTTCTTAGGCTTTTTGGCCCAGCTAGCATTGTATATTAAGCATGTTGTGATTAAATCGGGATGTTTTGCGTGCGCTTTGAGTTTTCTGCGGTATGCAGCACGATCATTATAATTGCCACCAATCAACTCAAGGGCATCCATGAATTCTTCAAAGGTTACGCCTGCTTCTGATTTTTCAACAATATCCTGTGTGTGTTCTAAAACAATACCCATACCTTTGTTTTTGCGGCGATACATGCAGACAAGATCACCAACTTTAACTTTAGCCATATTTTCTCCTACGCTACTAATATAGCACACTCACAGGATAGTGCAAGCGATTAGTTGTCAAGGAAGTGTCAATAGTCTTTGGGTTCGGATGCGTCTAAAATCGCATCAATATATCCCGGCGGAACTTTTTTAATAAGATAACGCCACCCCATCCATTTGCTATCCCACAAAGCATCACTTAAAAATCGATCAAGGGGGGCAGATGGATCTTCCACTTCAACAACAAGAACTATATGGCTTCCACCGTCATCCGATTCAAAACGGACAGTAAATCTACCATCGAACACACCAGCAGCATGCATCATCAGCTTCTTTTCAGCTTCGTGCTTATCTGCTTTTTCGCCCCTGAAGTGTGTGCTAGCCATTAGTTGCGTACCCCTCGGCTAAGTACCTCTATATCATCATCGGTACCATCAAGTATGATTAGTCTAGGCTCCACGCTTCTTCCATAGGAATGAACAACTATTGCTTGTGGATCTTTGTGAGAAACCTGCATGACAATACCATATTTATAAATTGGATCCACGCCCTCTAAGCGATCAGGGTGCGCTGCAAAAGTTGCATGCCCTATTACCCATCGCACAAGATCACCTTTACTAAAAACGTCCACATAGTAATTACTCTCTCGTTGGGCGTGTCGCTAAATTAAATGTTTTTGTAGCTGTTCATAGCCACCAATAACGGTAATATTGTTAGCTAACCGCCTAACAACTATTGGAAATGTGGACCACTTAAATTCATTTTTTATCTCGTTTCTAAAATTAGACGAGAAGTCACAGTTAACGAATACATATTCGTATTCTGCGTCCATTAAATCTGCACAGGCCCTCAAGCAAGAAGGGCAATCCGTGATACCATATACCATGTAGATCATTCTTTTAACCTCGTTTTGTAAAGACTTACATTACTTAATCCTGTTCGATATTTTATTTCAACATCGCACTTGCCCTTAAAGGTATTTCTAACCGATGCCAAGTTGGGCTGTAGCCTTGTTCCTTCGTGCATTAGGATAACTTCTGTATCTCCACGATTGGCTAATTTGATCGCATCGCGGTGGGCGGCTTTTATAGATGAATATACTCCGCGAAACAACCCACCTCGACCCTTATAGTTATCAAATAAAATATAAATATATATATTTGTCATTGGCATGCCTCATCAGTCAACTCAAACATAGAACAAACTATTTGAAAAGACGCCTCGCATGCTCTAAGCATTGTTTCTTTTTCTCTTATTTCTTGTTCATTACTGCCTGATAATGCGATTGCATACTCATCTTCCATTTTTTCTAACTTCTCAATCGACTCACTTATAAGAACTGACGTAAATAAATTGCTGGCTATATCATACACTCTATCTTCTGCTTCGGAAAGCGGCCCAGTTATTAGGTAGTTGTTAGTTCTTTTCATCTTGCTCTGATCCTAGTTTTTTCAAAGTTTCCATTAAAAATTCTTCTTGGATTTTACAATTTAGTATTTCTTTCCGAAGGTGTCTCACTCTTTCTTTTACAATTTCAATTTGAATCATGCAAAAGTTCTTTACAGCATCTCGATCATCGGTATTCATCGGCGGCCTCTGCATCCTTTACAGCTAGACTTTTTCATCTCCTTTTTTTGAGTTGCTGTCATTTGCATCTTTTTAAAATTGGATATGCTGTCGTTAAACATTTTTCCACGCGCTAATACTCTTATCACATCATCTCTGCGATTAAACGAACCACACAACACAACTTGGTTTGTCGGCACGTGCAATATATATTCGCCGGGATAAACCTTTATTTCTTCAGTAATTTCAACAAATTTCATTGAAGCCTCAAACTCATTATAGAATCATAGGAATTATACTTCATATCGTTTAATTTTTGAAGTGCATCTTCTCTTCTAAGTATCTTAAAAGCTATATTTTCAGAGGAAAATTCTTGTTTACTACTCTGTAATCCAGCGCGGCGCATATTTCTTATCTTAGCTTTTAATCTCTCAATGGCCGACAATGCTGCTTCTGGCTTAGAGTCAGCAAATCTTTGAATTAAATTGATTTGTTGGAGAATGTCATCACTTTTAAGTCTTGCGACAGCAAAATCCACATGAACATCTGAAGAATCTGGCTTGGCGATCCAATCATCTTCAGTAATAGAATATACTCCAGATGATCTATGATCATCTCCTACGTTTTCTACATATATTTCAACTTCATAACCATAAATTGTAATGTGATGAATTCCATTCCAGCGCATGCGTGCAGCGTCAAAAAAAGCTTTTACTAACTCAACATCTTCATCAACTTTTGAAAAGTCTACAACCAAATGTAGGTCTACATCTGAATACCTAGACCAGTTATAGTTGGCAAGACTCCCTGTAAATCTTACATCTTCCACGGTAACATCTATATCCATACCCTCAATAAAGTCATTGGCGATTTTTAAAAGTCTTTTAGAAATTTTTGGACTTAATTTATCATTTTGCCAAAAGTGAGGCTCTAAAGTGTCGTTTTTTTCAAACGATTCTGGCTCTACTTCTTCAAACCTAAGTCGGTCGGTACCTGACTTCTTCGGTGTTGTACTGAACGGGGCTCCAATTTTTGGATTCTTGTGGCCTGCGATTGTAGAATATATATCCCCTCGACAGCGAGCGCGTTTGTATCGTTTCTGTGCTTTTGATTTGAATGGAGTGGGTTCCTTTTTCGGGCGTGTATCTTGTCGAGATTCTTCTATCTCTGTGTCCTCTTCTAAGGCCGGCCCCGGATTTCCAGCCGACCCGCCGCCGGGAGCACCGGGTGGTGCAGAAATCTTTTTCTCATCATCTTTATCTTCAAGCGGATCTTCGACCTTTTTCATTCCAGTGGGATTGCCGCCTTCATTGCCGCCTTGTCCGGTTAAAGTCTTTATTGCACTGGCGATACCAGCCGCAGATTTACGAGCAGCTTCTTCTTGTCTTGCTTCGTTAAGATATCTAAACCATTTGTCCATAATGTAATTAGCCTTTTGTCAAATATAAACCATGTTATACAGTAATATCATATTCCCAAACACACGTGACGTTAACATTACCGTGTGCATTTGTTGGATCAATGCTGACACCAATAACATCGCCAGCTGCAAAATGATTGCTGTTCGCAAAAGTATAAGTGTATGTTGTGTTAGTATTAACTGCGTTTAGCGATACTGTTTCCTCGGCGGTAGTATTAACTACTGAATCACCATCACCGCCCATGTGAATACCAACATCGGTTTGACCGTGAGCAATAGTAGCTCTCACCAAGACTTTTACCAGCCTGCCATTGTAGGGTGCAACACCTTGAGTTATCCAACTTGGAGATGAAAGCTCAGACGTCCCAGACCACGGGATATATTCTTTAAGTTTTCCAGAACCATCATTATATCTATGGTGTGTCATGTGGCGCATCTTCCCATACACTGCGCCGGCGACTGTCATGTCTTGATTTTCATCTATAGTTACGGCGGTTGTTGGGGAAGTTGCGCTAGCTTGCGTCGTTCTTATAACAATTTTTGTTGGGTGAGAGGTTGTACTAATTGTGCCCGCCGCTTGTGCATATATATCAGCAAAGTTGTCATAACTATTGCCATCATAACCCAGCATCCTAACTTGTCCAATATAATCACTACTCTGGACGGCTGTAGGTGATGCTCCGGTTCCTCTAGCCTTTGATAAATCAAGTTGCGATGCATCGCCGGAATTATCAGCCTGACTGATAGTTACTGCACCATTGTTAATGGTGTCGGCGTGAACGTGGAGCGTGGATAATGGTGCAGTTATACCAATTCCCACACGTGTATTTGAGTCATCGTATACTAATCCCTGTGCGCCGTTAAAAGATCCGCCATCATTATATTGGATCATTGAATCAGAACCTCCGGGGGTTCCACCGCCGCCACCGCCCGTGGCAGTCAAGTCAGTTTCGGCTAAGTCATAGGATCTCCAGTAAAGTTTGCCGTCAGACTTAGAATAAATATAGCCCTGACCATCTGCCGGTGTGCCCGGCGTTGAAGACTCCGCTGTGATTGCAATTTTGCCTGCGACATCTAGTTTGGCTATCGGAGCAGTTGTGCCGATTCCAACATTCCCAGCTTGCTCTATTGACATTCTTGTGTTACTATCGGTTTTAAATGTGAGGTTGTCGTTGGTATAGTCGTTGAAAACGATCCACTTTCTTGTGCCGTTCTCATATAATTCTACTCCCGGATGGCTATCTGTGTCTCCATCAATCTTAATCCTAACATCGTCTCCAGCAACTTTAAGATTGCCAGCAACGTGCAGTGTTTCCGCGGGAGAGCTTGTGTTGACACCAACCTTATCGGCACTTCCGTCAACAAAAAACATGTGTGTGTTGTTATCTGACTCTACTCGAAAATCTATCAAAGAGTTGTCGCCGTTAATACCATGCTGCTGATTAACTACTACTTCTGGAACAGCGCCATCCAATCGTAGTCCTTCTCTAACTGTTCCCTGATCGTTGGCTTTGAAAACAATGTGTTTATTCATCACTTTGTTTTCAATCAAAATGTTATCTGCTGAGTTTACTCCAATTGTTGCCTTTATTGAATTATCTTCAATAAAAGTAATTGTTGGATCGGTGCCTACCAGATTAAATAAGCTAGAAGTCACAGTGCTACCGATACTAACCGACGACGGGGTAGCATACAGGGATGTAGCCGTGCCGGGGCGCAGAGTTATACTATCTTGACCAAAATCAATGTACGTTTGATTGTCGTCATCATCATCCTCAAAATATATATCGCCGCGTCGTACGCTGCCGGTGGTCCAATTATAAGCCATAGTAATTATCCTCCATCATATATAGTTTGCTCGCCATCTTCAAACGTGATAATTGTTTTGTTTGTGGGATGAGGTTTGATGTGTATTTTTAAAAAGTCATCAAAGGCATCAAAGAAAGCAATCGAACCTCTCGGAGCAGGAGTCAACCAATGAATAACAGTGTGGCCCGTAGCAAAGGTTGCACCCTCGATGACCACACCCTCTCCAGAGACACCAGACTCGTCATGCTGTCTACAAACAGTGAATGTTCTGATACCCTGTGGGGCTCGATTAGATGGTTTTTTGGGTTTTAAATCGGCCGGCTCAGTAGAGATTTCCTTAACCTCTTCGTCCCTATCTTCGTCGCTCATTATGCATCACCTTCAGATTCTTCATCCGTTAAACATTCTAAATAAACATTTTTCATTATTTCAAGCACAGCTATCTCAGATTCAATCTCATCAGCACATTCTTCTTCTAAGTCTAAATTTTCTGTAGGCCCTGAAGAGCAGAATGACTGTTTAATGTTGTCAATTTTATTTTTTAAGTCTACTATTTTCTCATCCATTTCTTGCAATCGTTGAACAATTGGTGCATAACGGAATGTTCCTTTTTTGTCAGACATAATGGGTACGCCTCCTTTATTATAATATCACATTCCAGTCGATTTTGTAGAATGGTATTACAATAACTAGATCTTCCAACACTTCGACGCCAAAATCAGATATCCCAACACTAACTGCCATAGCAACTCCAATGATATCGCCGTTTTCATTAAACACACCAGAACCCGAAGAACCGGGCCATGCAAAACAATGAGTGTATATATTTTCTGAGGTGTCTACACCGACTATTCTGCCGTCAAAAGTAAGAGGCCCCAGCGAATTTGGGTATCCAGTATAATATATTTTAGACTGAATGGATAAGCTGCTTGCTGCTTCGCTAGGTAGAGGTACCGACCTAATAACCGAAATTGGGGTTCTGGTTGGTATCCTGTCGACCCTGAATATTGCGTAATCTGTTACATCATCATGAATCATCATCTCTGTGCAGTTATACATTTCTCCATTGACCATGGCGTGTATCATGGCACAGTCTCCCAAAATACCATGACCAACAGTAAGTATATAATAGTTGTCATCAACCCTCAAATACGTACCGGACGATGAGGCCAACAAGCCAGTTTCTCCCATTGACAATACATTGACTGCGCTGTTGCGAGATTTTAATACTACATGCGCATCTCTACCGGACTGTACATTGAGCGGAGATGTTATTCTTTCAACTGAATCTAGTTGTGATTGGGTAATCTTAGAGTATACCGCTAAGGTGCACAATGAGGCCACGAAAAGAACACTCGTTAAAACTCTAACGAAACTTCTTATGTGTTTCTTGTACATATATTATACCTGCTTTTGGAAACTAAAGAACACTGGTAGTTCTTGTAAACCTGATTTTTTGGCAAAGAACACTAAATCTTCGCCACCAGTAAGGCGAACTCGACCATTTTGTCCTACGGCCACATATACGGGGTATGTTGCTCCTGTCCGAATAAAATCTTTATATCTTCCATCAAACTCTCTTTTGTCGCTGCGATACGTTTGGGGAGCCAGCGGTATAAGTTCAGAAACGGGCATCATAACGTGATATCGCATGTCCGTACTATCAGTCGGTGCGTCATAAGCCATCACGCCTCCTTCTGCCCAATCATCCACAATCTTTTGAAGTGCTTGTCTTGGGGTAGGTCGTTTTTTTGTTAAGTTATCTCTTCTACCCAGAGTTCCCAACGCGCCGGCAATACCACCAAAATTGCTAGCTATGCCACCGTATTCTTCAAGGGTGTGCGACTCTCTAACGGTTCTAATTGTTCCCTTTCGATTTGTTCGGTGCATAGCTGAAACTGTTAATACTCTCAGTCCTCGAATACGTCTTAGGGCAGGCAAAAGAACGTCATCGCGATATTCAACGCGTGAAGAAGCTCCCAGCAATTCAAATTTGATATCGTATAGCACATACTCAGCAGTAGGTGTTACATCTCTCTTTTTAGCCGCAACAGGTCGAACTGTGGTAACACCGGGTATGCCGCGTATTTCAGTTGCAGTTTCGGACTCCGAGCCTCCCGTATCTTTACTAACTGTGCATCCGATTTGTATGTTGTATATACGCAAATCGTAGGAAGGATCGGATTCTTGTAATAATCTCTCGATTCTCGTAATCTGGTGCTCTATGCTTTCTTGAGCAGGTCTTGGTTCACCCATTGTCCCGCGCATTGTAGACGCATTCTTGGCTTGTGCTTGTGTGGCTGCACCAAGTTTTTGTACTTGTTGGTATACATAATCATCGAAGTTGCGGGGCTTGCCTGTGTCAACGTCAATTTGGCCTTCGGGACCATATCCACGGAAATTCATTGCAGCCATTGGTTTTAAGAAATGCTTCCACATAACAAATCTTTGCTGCTCTGACATGTCTGCATAGTTTTCTTCAAACCAACCGATGATCATCATGATTCTTGTCGCTACATCGTAAGCATGGTGTTCTGGATCTGATGCCATGGCCGCATATCTCGATTTAATTTCTTCACGGGTCTTAACGAATTGTCGATTGCTAAAGACCAGATCTTTATTCTTCTCTGCTTTCTCGATTAACGGCTCAAGGGCGTACTCTATAATTTGATTAGCTGCCTGCATGACGATCTGTGGGTTTTTATCTAAAAACTCAACTATATCCCTAACGATTTCTACCTCACCATCAGGAGATCTAGAGTTAACGCCAATGGTGTACTTCCATGCGATTCCCATGTCGGGATATCTTTGTCGGTACTGTTGACTGTAGCTTATCTGTGGTATAATCGTCAAACGAGAGTCTTTGGCTAAGGTCAACCTTGGATCGGCAGCCATATAATTAGAACCAAAAGGCATCTGAAGTTGTTTCGGATTTGGCTTAGCCATCTTTCTGTATGCTGATTGAATGTGTGTTGCCATGCGGTTGTTGAGTGTTTCGTTTTCCATTCTTCTATTATATCGACCACCAAACATTTGTCCATAAAGTTGTTCGATTGTTGAATCACCGCCGGGTTGAAGATCTACAACATATTGTTTAACGACAGTTGGTATTCTGACATCACTCATGACCAGATTAGCGTCGGCCGCTTCATCCGTTGGTGCAAACCAGAATTCAACACCTGTGTCGTCTTGATATACCTTAAAGTTATCCAGCTGCATTTTAGCTAAATCTGCTTCGGCGCGGTCGTATGCGTTCTTGGCTATGTATTGACCTTGAACAAGTGCGCGCCGGATCTTTTCTGACAATTCGGCGACGTTCTTATCTATCGCCAACATTTCGTCAGCGAAGTTATCGTATGCTACAACTTCGCCGGGATCATCGGGATCAGAATACTCGGTCAAACTATTTCTTATGGTTATCATAAGGTGCGCAGTTTGCACCGCATCGTCTGGACTAACATCTTCTGGCTGTACTCCAGTAAGCATTTTAATTTCCCATT
>MDSZ01110216.1_pt1 | contig 11595 bp, 8 predicted proteins | sample 811201 | NCBI WGS metagenome assembly MDSZ01 (sample SAMN05326647, study PRJNA326480) | marine metagenome | isolation source: seawater | place: Indian Ocean: North | collected 2010 | reverse complement strand
ATCTAATTTACTCATATTAGAGTTTTGAACTTCCTCAAAGCACTTGTCTAAATTGATACCAAACGCATGTCCTGCACCATAAGTAACATACAAAATATCAGTTAATGCATCTGCAACCTCTAATAAATCATTATTTTTCATCGCCTCTGCGAGCTCTTCCAACTCTTCTTTAATTAAATCAATCCGTAGTTTATTGATTTTATCTGTACTAAATGACGGTTTATCTTTAACTTCTTGTCCAAAAGTTTTCATGAAAATTCCAACCTTGCTAAAATTTGACATATTGTTCCTATAAGTTTTATATATTTAGTGTATATTTATAATAATTTATTAATTACTTAATAATCAATGAAATTAAGAAAAGAATTCGACAGTATTGGATCAATAAATGTGCCAAATGATAAGTATTGGGGCGCCTCAACTCAAAGATCAAAAAAATATTTTGATATTGGTGAATTTTTAGTTAGACCGGTTTTAATCAAATCTATTGCAATAATTAAAAAAGCTGCTGCTGTTGTTCACAATAAGGAAAAACAAATTTTGCCAAATATATCTAAAGCAATCATAAAGGCATCTGATGAAGTAATATCTGGTAAACTAGACGAACACTTTCCTTTGAAAGTTTGGCAAACAGGATCTGGTACACAAACTAACATGAATGTTAATGAGGTAATAGCAAATAGAGCCATAGAAATTTTAGGTGGAAAAAAAGGCTCAAAAAAACCAGTTCATCCTAACGATCATGTAAATAAATCACAATCAACAAATGATGTTTTTCCAACAGCAATGCATATAGCTATAGCCATAGAAACAAAAAACAAATTGTTACCATCATTGGAGTTATTAAATAAAGAGTTAAAAAAGAAAGTTTCTCAATTTAAAAATATAATCAAAGTTGGCAGAACTCATTTGCAAGATGCAACGCCTTTATCTTTAGGGCAAGAATTTTCAGGATATCAATCTCAATTAGAAGATTGTATTTTTAGAATAAAAAATGCTTTAAGTGAAATTTACTTATTAGCTCAAGGTGGAACTGCTGTGGGAACTGGAATAAATAGCAAAAAAGGGTTTGATAAGAAGATTATAAATGAAATTAAAAAAATTACAAAACTTCCTTTTAAACCAACTAAAAATAAGTTTGCGGCTTTAGCAGCACATGATGAAATTGTAAATTTTTCTGGCACTCTTAATACTACTGCAGTTTGTTTGATGAAAATTGCAAACGACATAAGGTTTTTGGGTTCGGGTCCAAGAGCAGGTTATGGAGAAATTCTTTTACCTGCAAATGAACCAGGTTCGTCAATTATGCCAGGAAAAGTAAATCCAACGCAATCAGAAGCGGTTACCATGGTTTGTGTAAAAGTTATTGGAAATCATAATGGGATTACAATGGCTGGCTCTCATGGGCATTTCGAGTTAAATGTTTTTAAACCATTAATTGCTCATAACATATTACAGTCAATAGATTTGTTAGCAGACAGTACTAAAAATTTTTCACAATTTTGCATTAAAGGAATTAAAGCAGACAAAGTAAAAATTAAAGAATATTTAGATAATTCATTAATGTTGGTTACCGCACTAGCACCACACATTGGATATGATAATTCAGCAAAAATTGCAAAAAAGGCTCTTAAAAATAATACCACCTTGAAAGAGGAGGCTTTAAAATCAGGACTTATAACTGAAAAAGATTATAATAAAATTGTCGACCCAAAAAAAATGATTTACCCAGCGTAAATTTCAAAAAATTTATTAACAAAGTTTTTAAATGTAATTTTATTAAACACTCTATTTGTTTTTGAATTAAAAATATCTAAAAATTCTTCTATTTTGTCATTCTGTAGATTATTTATTTTAGAATTAAAAAAACTTACCTCTTTATTGTCTAAATTATAAACAAAATCAATTTTAATTTTATCAATTTTTTTTCTATTTTTTTTCACTATTTGGTAAGAGCTGTAAAAATTGTCTATATCTATAAATTCTAATAAAATTGTACCTAATAAATTTATCCCATCCTCATCTAAGGTTAACAAACTATCATCTAAAGAAATTTTTACGTCATCTTTCCACATTATAGTTGAGTTAGAAAATTTGATATTTCCTTCCTCAATAGAAATTTTTAATAATAAATTATTAAATTCATTAATATTTGTTATATTTTTAACTTTTAAATTTAAAATAGCACTAAAATTTTTGTTATTCAAAATTTCAGAATTTATTAAATTATTTAAAATAGAATTTTCTTCAAAAAGATATTTGGCACTTAGTCCCTCATAATTAAAATTTGCAGAAAAATAAAATGGTTTAAAGTCAACAATCCCATTGTATGAATTATTATTATCCTCAGAAGAAAAAGTTAGTGAATCTTTTTTAATTTCATAATTTAAAGAAGTACTTTTATTGATAAATAAAACATTTAACAAACCCTTGATTGAGTCATTATCGTAATTATTTTTACTATCAATCTTTAGTCTTATTTTATTAAAATTAAAATTTGTACTGACTTCTTTGTTAAACTTATCATTTATAACCTTAAGTTTAAATGGAATATTAAAAATTTCATTTTTAGAAGATAAAATATTTTTAAGATTTGTTGAATCATAATAAAATTCACCGTTATTTATTTTGTTTATAAATAACATTTCTTCATTTTCGTTTTTAAAAAAAATATTACTTTTTTTAAAGATAATTCTATTTGTATTTGGTTCAGTTCTTAAAAGATTTTCAAAAAATTTCAAATCATCTAAATAAATATTAAAATCTGTTTTTATAAAAACTAAATTCTTGATTTCTAGTTCTTTGATTGACAAAAGTTCTTTTATACCAATATAAACTTTTAAATTTTTTGCAATTCCAATTTCTTTTTTATCTCTTAAAATTGATATATTTTTTGCTGAGAAATGTGGCTTAGGAACTAAACCATAGTTAATTTTCTGATTAAACTTTAAATTAATATTATAATTTTTTAAAATCTGATTCTTAATTTTTGATTGAATATTATCTTTGTTGAATAAAGTTGGAATCAATAAATACGATAGTGTCAAAATAACAACTAGAGCTATCCCAAAAAAAACTCTATTTTCCTTATTTATAAGAATTTTTTTATAATTTGATTTAAAGTATTTTAATTGATTAAAACTACTTTCTATTACATCATTTATATATAAGATTTGCTTCTTAATTTTTTTATTTAATAAATTATGTTTACTCATAATGATTTGAACAACTTATAATTAAATATTTGAAATGGTAAACTCTGATTTTTTAAAAAACCTAAATAAAGCTCAAAAAGAAGCAGTTATGCACTTAGAAGGTCCCTTGTTAATAGTTGCAGGTGCCGGTTCTGGAAAAACAAAGGTTCTTACATCAAGAATTGCAAATATAATTCGAGAAAAGAGAGCTTTTCCAAATCAAATTTTATCTGTAACTTTCACAAATAAAGCAGCAAAAGAAATGCAAACAAGAGTGAGTAATCTACTTGGCTCTTCTGCAGTTGGTCTTTCTTGGCTAGGCACATTTCATTCCATTTGTGCAAAACTTTTACGTAAACACGCATCTGCAGTAAACCTTGATTCAAACTTTACTATAATAGACACAGATGACCAGACCAGGCTAATAAAGAATATATGTAAGGCTGAAAATATTGATATAAAACAATTAGCCCCTAGATATATCATCGCAATAATCGATCGTTGGAAAAATAAAGGTTATTATCCTAACGAAGTTATAATTAATAAAAAAGATATTTATGAAACAAATATTTTGCCAATTTACAAAATTTATCAAAAAAAATTAGAGGAATTAAATTCGTGTGATTTTGGTGATTTAATTTTACATGTTGTTAAAATTTTTGAAAAAAATGAGGATATAAGAAATATATATTCCCAAAACTTTAAATATATACTTGTCGATGAATATCAGGATACAAACTTTATTCAAAGCAAATGGCTTAAGCTACTTTCTGAAAAAAATAAAAATATTTGTTGTGTGGGTGATGATGATCAATCTATTTATAGTTGGAGAGGTGCAGAAATCAAAAATTTTTTAGAATTTGATCAAGTTTATAAAAATACAAAAATTATAAGACTTGAAGAAAATTACAGATCTTCACAAAATATTTTATCTACTGCTTCCGGACTTATAGCAAATAATGAAAATCGAGTAGGTAAAACTTTGAAAGCAACTTTGGAGGAAGGAGATTTAGTAAAGCTAAATTGTTTTAAAAATGGAAAAGATGAAGCGATTGGAATATCAGATGAAATTGAAAAAATAAAAGATAAGTTTTCATTTAATAATATTGCTATACTTGTAAGAGCTATATTTCAAACTAGAGAATTCGAAGAAAGGTTCCTTAAGATTGGGATCCCCTATAGAATTTTAGGAGGTACTAAATTTTATGAAAGGGCGGAAATAAAAGATTGTGTTGCATATTTAAGACTTGTTTATCAAAGTAAAGACGATTTAGCTTTTGAAAGGATTGTAAATAACCCCAAAAGATCTATTGGGGATAGTACAATTAAACTTGTTCACGAATACTCAAAAAAAAATAATTTTAGTTTAGAGAGTGCTTCAAAAAAAATGATTGAAGAAAATTTGATTAAACCTAAGACTAAAATTGGATTGGTGGCCTTTTTAAATCTTTTATCTAAATGGAGAAATGAATTAATAATTAAAAAAATAAATCATGTTAAATTACTTCAAATAATATTAGATGAGTCGGGTTACTCCGCAATGTTAAAAAATAAAAAAGATATTGAAAATGAAAATAGATTAGAAAATATAAAAGAACTTTTAAGTGCGATGAAAGAATTTGATAATTTGGAAAGTTTCTTAGAACATGTTTCTTTGGCAACATCTATAGATCAGGAATGGGAAGGTGAAAAAGTAAATATGATGACTATGCATGGCGCAAAAGGTTTAGAATTTGAAACTGTTTTTTTACCAGGTTGGGAGGAAGGCCTTTTTCCTCATCAAAAATCTATAGAAGAGAAAGGCCAGAATGGTTTAGAAGAAGAGAGAAGATTGGCTTATGTAGGTATCACAAGAGCAAAAAAAAAAGCTTATATATCTTTTTCAATGAATAGATTTTATCAAGGAGACTGGATTGACAGTATGGCTTCTCGTTTTATTGAAGAACTTCCAGAAAAGTTTTTAGAAAAAAATTCTTTTTTTGATGAAAACAAAGAGGAGGAAGATTTTGAATTTAATCAAGATTTCGAAGTTGAAAATGAAGCCAGAAGTCCTGGTTGGATAAGATATCAAAAAAGAATTAAATGATTTTAAGAAGAATAAAAAAACTACGAGCAAGATTTAAAGATTTAGATATTGATGGATATGTAATTCCAAAAAATGATGAATATTTTTCTGAATATAGCAAAAAAAATAGATTAGAATTTATCTCTAATTTTAGTGGTTCTGCGGGTTATGCTATAATTTTAAAAAACAAGAATTTTCTTTTTGTTGATGGAAGATATACAATTCAAGCTCAAAAAGAATCTAAAAAATATTTTGAAATAGTTGATTATCAAAAAATCATTAATTGTAATTTATTTAAAAATTTAACCTTAGGTATTGACCCAAAAATATTTACTTCAACACAAATAAAAAAATTTTTTACAAAAAAAAATAAAATTAAAATTATAAAAAAAAATTTGATAGATGAAATTAATGGTTATCAAACAAAATCTACAAGAAAATTTTTTTCCTTAAGTAAAAATATAGTTGGTGAAAGTTATAAAAAAAAATTAGAAAAAATAAATAAACACCTCCTCAAAAATAAAATGGATTATATGTTTATTTCAGCCCCAGAAAATATAGCCTGGCTACTCAATATAAGAGGGCATGATAATCCTAATAGTCCTATACCTAATTGTCGACTTTTTCTGGATACTAAAAAAGAATTATACTTAATAACAGAAAAAACAAATGCAGAAAAATTAATCAATGAAAAAAAAATAAAACCATATCAAATAATTGATCCAAAAAATTTTGAAAAATTTATCGATAAAAAAAAAAGAGGAAAAATTTTGATAGATTCAAAAACATGCTCATTATATTTTGAAAATATTTTTATAAAAAATTTTATAATTCTAAAAAATGAAGATCCCATATACTATCTTAAATCAATTAAAAACAAAATTGAAATTAAAAATATGATTGATAGTCATATAATTGATGGTGTTGCATTAACAAAATTTATCTATTGGATTAAGAAAAAAAATAAAAAAAGAATTACTGAATACGACGCACAACAAAAACTTGAAAAATTCAGAAAAATGAGTCCAAATTATTTATACCCGAGTTTTAATACTATCGCAGGAAGCGGAGCTAATGGTGCAATTGTTCATTATCGAGCTTCAAAAGAAAAATCAAAAATTATAAACAAAAATGATATTTTTTTGTGTGATTCTGGAGGTCAATATAAATACGGAACCACAGACGTGACACGAACGATATGTTTTTCTAATCCCAAAAAAAGTATAAAAAATATTTTTACTAAAGTACTCAAAGGTCATATTGCTGTTGTTTGTTCAGATCTTAATAAAAAAAAGACTGGAAATTTGATTGATTTTGAAGCTCGTAAATTTTTGAAAAAAATAAATTTAGATTACAATCATGGTACCGGACATGGTGTTGGTTTTTTTTTAAATGTTCATGAAGGTCCTCAAGCGATTTCAAAAAATAATAGGATAAAAATTTCTGAAGGTATGATTTTAAGCAATGAGCCTGGCTTTTATAAAAAAGGAAAATTTGGGATACGTATAGAAAACTTGGTTTATGTAAAGAAGCTAAAAACAAAATTATATTTTGAAAATTTGACACTTGCCCCAATAGAAACTGACCTTATTGATATCAATCAATTGACCAAAAATGAAAAGAAATATTTATTTCAATATAATTTACTAGTTTATTCAAAATTAAGTCCTTTTTTAAAGAGAGATGAAAAAAAATGGTTAGCTACTTTTATTTAACATTTTAAGCCAATCATTTTGGCTTAAAATTTTTATTTTCAAATCTTTAGCCATCTCAACTTTTCTTTTTGTTGGTTTATTTCCAATTATTAGATAATTAAGTTTTTTAGAAACATTGCTAATTATTGATCCAGAATTTAATTCAATTAAAGATTTTGCTTCTGCCCTACTCATTCCATCTAATTTTCCAGTAAGCATGAAAGTTTTATTGGCTAAATTACCAGTTTTTTTTATTAAACTAGGGCTATTTATCTTTAAACATTTATTTAGCTCATTAATAACTTTTAAATTAGTCTTATTTTTAAAAAATTCTTTAATTGAATTAATTTGTGTCTCTCCAATTCCATCTATGTTTAATAAATCCTCAAATTTTTTATTTTTTATAAGTAATAAAAAACCAGAAATGTTTTTCAAATGTTTGGAAATTAATTTTGCATTCTCTAAGCCAATATGTCTTATCCCTAATGAATAAATAAATTTTTCTAGAGAGATATTTCTTTTTTCTTCGATTGAATATCTTAAATTATTTACCGATTGTTGGCCCCAACCCTCAAGTGATTTAATTTTATCATAGTCTAAATTAAATATATCTTGAGGTAATCTGATAAATTTTATATCCCAGAATTTCTCAACTATTTTTTTTCCAAAACCATCAATATTAAATGCTTCTTTTGATACAAAATGTTTAATTTTTTCTATCGAAACTTTTTCACATTCATACCCAACACTAGAACATCGTCTGACGGCATCTTCTTTTTTGGTAATTAGATTATATTCTTTAACAGTTTTTGATCCGCATGATGGACATTTAATTGGAAAAATAAACTTTTTTGAGTCTTTACTCCTTTTGTTAATATCTACAGAAATAACATGGGGTATCACATCTCCAGCTCTTTCAATGGTAACTTCATCGTTAATTCTTATATCCTTTCTAACTATTTCGTCCTCATTATGAAGAGTAGCATTAGAAACAACTACTCCACCTATATTTACTGGTTTTATTTTTGCAACTGGTGTCAATGCTCCTGTTCTTCCAACTTGAATTTCTATGTTCAATATTTTTGACACACCGCTGTTAGCAGAAAATTTATGAGCTATGGCCCATCTAGGTGCATTTGCAACATTTCCTAATCTTTTTTGAATTTCAAAATCATTTATTTTATACACTATTCCATCAATATCGAAATTTAACTCTTTTCTTTTTTTTTCAATTTCGAGATAGTTCAACATTAAGTTTTTTGTTCCTGCAATTACTTTGTTTAATGGATTTGTTTTAAATCCCCACTCTTTAAGTTTTTTTAAAAAATCGTTTTGAAGTTTTATATTCATTCCTTTTTCATAACCAAATGTATAAGCAATAAATTTTAAAGGGATTTTTCTTGTGTCCTCAGGATTCTTCTGTCTTAAAGACCCAGAAGCAGCATTACGAGGATTTGCAAATTTTTCATTAAATTTGAGAAAATCTTGATTTTCTATAAAAATTTCTCCCCGTATATCAATTTCTTCAGGAAAATCATTGTTAGTAATAAATTTTGGAATATCACTAACTGTTTTTAAATTTAGAGTAATATCCTCACCTTCATTTCCATCACCTCTAGATAATCCAGTTACAAATTTTTTATTCTTATAAGTCAAAGATGCCGATATTCCATCAATTTTTGGTTCAACACTATATTCAAGTTTAAAACTATTATTTTTGTCTAAATAATTTAATATTTTTTTTTCAAAATTATTTAAATCTTCCTCTGTAAATGCATTTGCCAATGATAACATTGGAATTTTATGTTTCACTTTTTTAAAGTTTCTGGAAGGTTTATATCCAACTTGCGTTTGAGGAGATCGTTTACTTTTTAAGAAAGAATATTTTTTTTCTAAATCAATTACTTCTTTTTTTAATTCATCAAATTTTGAGTCAGCTATCTCAGAGGTATTTTCATTGTAATATTTATTGTTATGATAGCTTAATAATTTAATTTTTTTTTGGTATTTTTTTTTGATCAAATCTTTGTTCATATTAATCAAAAAGTTTTTTGAATTTTTTTAAAACCCCTTTCTCTTTATTTTTTTCACTTTTATCAATTTTAATATTATAGTCTCTATTAAAAACCTTATAGGACTTTTTATACCATTCACTTGATCCATAATTATAACCTAGTAAATTAGCATATTTTTTTGACTCTTCTAACAAACCTATCTTGTAATTTATTTCAACTAATCGATGTAATGATTCCTCAACAAAAATAGTTTGGTCATATTTTTCTACGACATATTTAAATCTATTTAAAGCAGCAATCCATTTTCCTTTTTTGATATAATGTCTGCCAATGTACATCTCTTTAGATGCCATAATATCATTAATTAAATCAAGTTTAAATTTTGCATCCATTGCAAAATCTGTATCTGGATATTTTTTAACAACTAATTCAAAGTTTACTTTTGCATTGATAAGTGGTTCCAAATCTCTCTTCTCATCCTCTATAGTTTCATAATAACACATAGCAATAAGGTACTGTGCATAAGATGAATTTTTATCTTCCGGATAAGTTTTTAAATATCTTTGCAAATTTGAGAGTGCTTCAGCATAATAATTTTGCATATAAAATGAATAAGCTGCCATTAGTGCAGAACTTGCTGCCCACTTTGATTGTGGGAATAACAATTCGGCCTCTAAAAATCTCTTTGCTGCAAAATATGGATCATTTTCCTCTAAAGCTTCATAAGCTTCTCGATAAGCTGTTTCCATTTCTAAATTTTGATTCGTCTCTTTGATTACAGAAATTTCATTTTCATTCTTAGCACAAGAAATTGTAAAAAATATAAAAACAACAAATAATAAGTACTTAACTCGATTCATTAATGATTTATATAATTTAAACAAGAAATTATAAAGGTCTTAAATTTATGCTATTGATCTTAAAAGACCTCTGTTAATAACAGTATGAGGTAAATTTCTTTCTTTGATTTCCACTATTGAAAAATTTTCTTTATTTTCAAATACTTTTTTTAGTAATTGATTGGTTAGGAAATGCCCACCTTGAGAACATTTAATGCTTGCTATCATCCTGTAACCGCATGTGTATAAATCTCCAATACAATCTAAAATTTTATGGTTAACAAACTCTTTAGAATTTCTTAAACCATCTTTGTTTAAAATTTCTTCATCTTTAACAACTATTGCATTTTCAAGACTTCCGCCTTTTGCTAATCCATTTTTTTTAATCTTTTCAATATCTTCATATAAACAAAATGTTCTTGAATTAAATACTTCTCTTAAATCATCTTCATAAACATTAATTTTATTTCTTTGATTTCCAATTACTGGATTCTTATATTCTAATTGAAAATCAATGTCTAAACTAAGCTTAGATGGCATTATTGAAATCGTTCTCTTACCATCTTTAAACTCAACTTGTTTATTTATTTTTATTATCTTAATTGGTTCATTACTAACTTTTATTCCAGCAGAAATTATTTTTTCAATAAATTTTTTTGCTGAACCATCTAAAATAGGTACTTCCTCTTTATCAATTTCTATTAGTGCATTGTCTATACCCAAGCCAAATAAAGCTCCCATTAAATGCTCTATAGTAGAAACAGTTGCACCTGATTGATTAGATACAGTTGTATTTAAGGATGTGTTGGATACATTTGAAAAATTAGGAAATATTAAATTATCATTTTTTAAATCTACTCTTTTAAAAACAATTCCAGAATTAGGATCTGAGGGCTTGATGCAAACATTTGCAATTTGGCCACTATGAAGACCAACTCCGCTAAAGCTTATTTGTTCTCTTATGGTTTTTTGGTTTAAATTTGACACTCTCAGGTTTTAATGCTTTGAAAGTATAATTTAAAAACAACAAATGTTACTGTAAAATACAAACTTAGTTGAATAATTTGAAAAATTTTTCAAAAAAACCACTAGGTTTAGTAGTTTTATCAATCAGTATCACTTCATTTGGGTTATGACCATTTGTAATATTCTTAGTCATTAAAAAAACATCTTTTTGATCATCTGACAAAAATTTATAGATATAATTCCCACTCACAACCTGACCTAGAGAAATATGATATTTCTTTAAAATACTCTCTAAATTGTGAACAAAATTTATTGGAATACAAATAAACTTTATATCTAAATAAAAAGTATTACATTTAACATTAATTGGTAGTGAAGAATAATTTTTATCATCAAGTCGATAATTTTCAATTATCATATGTGCAATTCTTGATCCATGAACTGTTTTTTTACAACAATCTTTAGCTTCGTTTAAAACATATCTTAAATTTTTTAAATTTACATTAGCTTCATAATTTTTTTTTTTTACTGATAGATCTATATTAAAAAAAATATCTTTATCAATTATTACAGAGGTTTTTTTTACAAAAGTTTTCAAACTTTTTTCAATTTTGAAAATGTTTGAGTCTAGAAAATTGTCTAATGTTTTAAAATTGATATTTTTAGTTTGATTTTCAAGTTCAGTTTCCTCTTTATAAACATTTTCGTTGGTATTTGTGTATACTGAAATAATTAATTTTTTTGAGCTTATAAAAATATACGTTTCATAAAATAAATTATTATTCATTTATAATGATCTGGTTATATTGACGTAAATCTATT
>MDSZ01271061.1_pt1 | contig 11596 bp, 11 predicted proteins | sample 811201 | NCBI WGS metagenome assembly MDSZ01 (sample SAMN05326647, study PRJNA326480) | marine metagenome | isolation source: seawater | place: Indian Ocean: North | collected 2010 | reverse complement strand
GGAAAAGGTTCACTTACTTTTTAATGAGATTTTAAATTTGAGCGAATTAGAATGGGAAAAAACTCTTGAAAGTGATGATACATTGATGAAATATGATCCCTCTAACGGAATTTTAAATAACATAACAAGAAAATTATTATTATTATAAATGATCTCAAAAAAAATAAAAACCGTTGTTATTGTTCCAATAAAATCCAGATCAAAAAGAGTAAAAAACAAAAATTTTAAACTTGTCAATAATAAACCTCTTTATACTTATTTACTCTCAAAATTAAAAAAATGTAACTTTGATGAAGTATATATTGACTCTGACAGCCTTGAAATAAAAAATTACTGTAAAAAAAACAATTTTAAATTTATACAGAGAGTACCTCAACTTGCCCGTGATACCTCAAATGGAAATGATCTGTTGAATTATCACGTAAAAATTATTGATGCTGATATTTATTTTCAATTATTTATAACTTCACCTCTTATAAAAGTTTCAACAATAAACCAATGCATAGAAATCTTAAAAAAAACAAAAAAAAATGACTCAATTTTAACAGTGTCAAAAATTTTTAGCTGGTTTTGGTTCAAGAACAAGCCTGTAAATTATAAACCTGAAATTTTACCTCGCAGCCAGGATGCTGAACCACTAATATTAGAGACCACCGCTCTTTACGGAATTAAGAAAAATGCTCTTAAAAAACGAAAATGTAGAATTGGCTATAAACCATATTTTTTTGAGGTGGATGACGAGGAAGCTCTTGATCTCGATAACTATAAAGATTTTAAATTTTTAGAATTTTATGTCAAAAAGTATCTGTTTAGCTCAAAACGTTGAAGAAATAATTTATATTTTAAGAAATGTAAAAAAAGAGGTAATAATTGTTCCTCTTGATTTATCAACTCAGCTGTATTGCATCAATAAAAAATTAAAATATTACAACCCATTGAATTTTATCGATAAAACTTTTCATCAAGAAACCCTGGTTAATTCCGAAAAATTAATAAGAGGATTAAAATTTGGAGATTTAGTAGATGAAAGCCATCAAAAAGAATTGAAAGCTATCGTAAGATTTAGATTTCACTCAATTGCTTTTATTATTGAGATAATAGAGAAATTAAAACTCAGCAAGAATATTGATGAAGTCATTGTCTCTGGTTTTGATAGATATTATGATACATTTTCAAAAAACAATATATTTGTATCTAACTTAGTTTTAAATCTTATCAATGATATTAAAGTAACAAGTCTCAATAAAATTTTAAAAAAAAAAAATTTCTCAAATAAACAATATAATTTCAAAATATATAATCATAATAAAGATGATAATAATGAATATATTTTACTAACGAATTTGGGTTATAATTTTTTTAGAATAGTTATGACCTTAAAAAAAAAGAAAGTTAAAATGATTGTTCCACTTATAGGTAAAATTGGTTTTTTTAAAAGAATTATATACAAATTTTTAAATGTAAAAATTGTCGAATTTAAAAAGATAGATATTGATAAAATTTCTGATATTAGACTACCCGTAGTCAATTTTACTTATAAAGGTAAAGATTTATCTAAAGAGCTTAATTCAAGATTGGCCCAAGAAACAAATAATTTTGTGAATTTAAAAAATCAATCTAAAGCAATTGAAAATTTTTTCAAAAAAATTAAAGTTAAATTTGTAATCACTAATTTAAGTAGAGGCATAAGTGGTTATTTTATCGATTTAGCTAAAAAGTTAAATATAATCTCTATCTGCATCCCACATGGAACGCTAGCTCAAAATTTTGATGAACATGATAAAATTTATAAAGAAACGATATCAGAGGCAATTACAAGTAATAATGCACAATTTCATACATCTCAATCAATCATAGCAAAAAAATTTTTTGAAGAAAAAAAAGAAAATTTCAAAAATATTTTAAATTCTGGAAATCTTATTTTCTGCGGTAATCATAAAAAAAATAGAAAAAATAAAAAAAAAATCCTTTTTGCCGTTACAATGAAAGATTTCCAAAGCATACAATTACTTGGAGTAGAAATGTACTATGAATTTTTAGATAATTTGTATTTTTTAGAAAAAATCGCAAAAAAGTATCAATTAAATTTCTTAATAAAGTTACATCCATCTACCTATGAAAATTATGAAAATTTAAAAATAATTTTTAAAAATCTTGAGTTTTCAAAAAAAAAAATAAATAAAGTTTTAGATGAATCTTATGTTACTTTGAGTTTCTCCTCCACAGTTATTGAAGACTCTTTAAGTTCAGAATGTCCTGTTATTCTTTTAGATAGATGGAAAAGATATAAGCATTGTGAAGCAGAGGAAAATTCGAAGATCAAAAATTCTGCAGTCTACTATGTAACTAATGAGTATGAACTCATTGATTGTTTAAAAACAATTTCGTTAAGTGAAAAAATAGATTTTACTAAATATAACTTTAATAAAACTTACAAATATAATTTAGTGAACACACTAAATAATTTTATATAAAATGAAAATAATTTTTAAAAAAGTTGCAACTGCTATAGTATCTAGTCTAATTGAATTGTTGTATATTTCAAACGCAGGCCGCTACTTAATAGATTTAATGATAAAAAAAATTAAGGATAAAAATATAAAGATTTCACATAATAAAATTGATCTAAACTTTTATGTTCCAAATAGACTTTGTTATTATCGAGTAAAAACCTTTTCATCAAAAGAGCCAGAAACTTTATTATGGATCGACAGTTTTAAAGAAAAAGAAATTTTTTGGGATATAGGGGCAAATATTGGCTTATATTCTTGCTACGCGGGTCTAAAAAATATAAATGTTTATAGTTTTGAACCCTCAGTATTTAACTTAGAAATATTAGCCAAAAATATTTTTAAAAATAAATTAGAAAGTAAAATAAGTATTATTCCTTTGGCGTTATCAAATAACAATAAAATTGAATTATTTAATATGTCTAATATTGACTATGGAGGCGCAATGTCAGGATTAAGCGAGAAAATTTATGATCAAGATGCCAACTTATTAAAAAAGGTTTTCAAATATAGATTACTTACTACAGGCGGTCACACATTAAAAGATATTTGGAACTTGCGAAATCCAGACCATATAAAGATTGATGTAGATGGAATTGAATACTTAATATTAAGAAGTCTCGACGGTATGCTGGAAAATACCAAAAGCATTTTAGTAGAAGTAGATAAAAAATTTCATTCAAACAATGAAGTAATTAAAGAAATTTTGATAAGAAATAAATTTAAATTGAAGAAAAATTTGTTTGATAATAGAAATCAATTTAACCAAATTTGGTACAAAGATAATAATGAATAAAATAACAATTTTGGGAGGAAGTGGTTTCATAGGATCCCACCTGGCTGATTATTTGTCAAAAATGAATTTTAAAGTCACGCTTTTTGATATTAAAAAATCACCATGGCTTAAAAAAAATCAAAAAATGATAATAGGTGATATTTTAGATAAAAAGAAATTATCATTAGCTATTAAAGGATCAGATTATATTTTCAATTTTGCGGCTGTTGCTGATATGGATTTTTTAAAAAATCAAGCTATTAAAACAGTTAAATATAACATCCTTGGAACAGTTAATGCTTTAGAAATTGCAAAAAAACATAAGATAAAAAAATTTATACATGCTAGTACCATATATGCAAACACTGAAGAGGGTGGATTCTATGGAAGAAGCAAAAAAGCTGCGGAAGACTATGTTGAAGAATACCAAAAAAAATTTAACTTAAATTACACAATACTAAGATTTGGTTCAATTTATGGGGAGCGAGCTGGCCCAGATAATGGGATAAGGCAAATTCTAGATAATGTAATTTTCAAAAAAAAATTAATTTATAAAGGCACAAAAAATTCCGTTAGAAGATACATACATGTAAAAGATGCAGTAAAATTATGTTACAAGTGTATTTCAAAAAAATTTGATAATAAATATTTAATATTGACCGGAAGAAAAGGCATTAATGCTAATTATCTATTAACTCTTTTTTCAAAAATTTTTGGTATACCAAAAAAAAATAAGCTATTCTTGAGGAACAAGGGCCACTATGATAAAAAACCTACACCTTTTAGACCAAGAGAGGGCAAATCAATTTTTCCTACTCAGTCCGACTTTACAAAAAAAATATTAGAATATGCTAAGGAGATAAAAAAAGGGAAAAAAAGATGAATACACAGCTTATTAATAAATTTAGAAAAAAACTTAAAAAAGGTATTCCAGTTATAAGCTCATGGTCTCAAATTTCTGATCCAAATCTATTAGAACTTTTAGTAAATAAAAAATTTGATTGTTCAACCTTAGATTTTGAACATGGAATATTTAGTATCGAAAATTTACCTAATTTATTAAGAGTTTTAGAAATTAATAAAAAACTTTCACTTGTTAGGCTTCCAAATAAAAATGTAGAAGTTTGTCGGCAGGTTTTAGATACCGGATCAGATGGAATCATAATACCAAATATAAATAACGAAGTGGAATTAAAAAAAATAATAGATATCAGTATACTCCCACCAAAGGGCAGCAGGGGTGTTGGTTTTTCTCGATTTAATAAATTTGGAAAAAAATTTAATAGATTTTTAAGATCTAAAACTCAACCGATTATTATTGCGATGATAGAAAATTTAAGAGCTATTAAAAATTTGAAAAATATATTATCAGTAAAAAATCTCGATGCGATTTTGATTGGACCTTATGATTTGTCAGCTTCCATGGGCATTCCTGGAAAATTTAAAAATATTAAATTTAAAAAAAATTTAGATTATATAAAATATAATTGCAAAAAGTTTAGAGTTCCATGTGGTTTACATTTGATAGAACCAAATTTTAAAATGCTAAGAAAATACAAGAAACAAGGGTACAAATTTATTCCATATAGTGTAGATACAGTCATAATTAATAAAGCTATCCAGAAATTATTTAGCAACAAGAAATAAAATGAATATTTTGACAGTAATTCCAGTTCGGATGGGAAGTTCAAGATTTCCTGGCAAACCTTTGAAAATGATTAAGGGGAAACCTATGGTTCAAAGAATTTTAGAAAATTGTAAAAAGAGTAGAATTACATCAGAAATTATAATAGCTACCTGCGATGAAGCTATTTTAAATTTTGCAAAATCTATAAATCAAAAAGTTGTGATGACTAGCAAAAAACATTCTCGCGCATCGGATAGAGTATGTGAAGCAGTAAAAAAGATAGAGAGAAAAAAAAGAAAAAACTACGATATTGTAATAATGGTACAGGGAGATGAACCGATGGTTAGCGGCAAGATGATTGATCTTGCCACGAAAGCATTAATCAAAGACAAAAATATTAATGTAGTAAACTTAGTCGGTCCAATAAATACGGAGAAAGAATTATTGGATAAAAACACAATTAAGGTTACACATGATAAAAAAATGAATGCCATATACTTATCTCGCTCCGTAATCCCCCATTATAAAAAATTTAAAAAAAATTATTTTTATAAACAGGTTTGTGTAATTCCTTTTAGAAGAGATTTTTTGTTTAAATACAGTTTATTAAGTGAGACAAAATTGGAGATTGAAGAGTCGATTGACATGTTAAGAGTAATAGAAAATGGTTATAAACTAAAATTCGTGAAAATTAAAAAATTTACTCATGCAGTTGACAATATTAAAGATCTTAAACTGGTAGAAACTTTAATTTAATATGTTTATTAAAAATAATCTACACCTCAAAAATATAACAAGGCAGCGTGTTGCTGAAGGCAGAAATTTAATTAAAGGTTTAAGGCTAGACAGAAATGAAAAAGTTGACATTTGGCCAAAAAATTTCATAAATAACATTTTAAAAAAAAAACCAAAAAGCTTTTTTAGTACCTATCCTGAAATCACCAGTCTTTATAAAAAGATAGCTAAATTTGATAAGGTAAAAGAAGAACAGATCTTAATCACATCAGGAATTGACGGAAGCATTAAAAACTTGCTTAGTTTATTGACTAAACCTAAAGATGTTATTTCTGTTTTAAGTCCAACTTATGCAATGTACCAAGTTTATGCAAAAATATTCAAATTAAATCTTTTTAAAATAAATTACACAAAGGAATATAATATAAATCGAAAAGACCTAAATTTATTTTTCAAAAAAAAACCAAAAATATTATTTGTACCAAATCCAAATCAACCTATTGAAAATACTATAGATAACAAAGACTTGATTAAACTTGCAAAAAAATGTGCAAAAATAAATTGTTTTTTGGTTGTAGATGAAGCCTACTTTCATTTTGGATCGAAAACTGCCGTGCCACTTATAAAAAAATTTAAAAACGTTATTGTATTAAGGACTTTTTCAAAAGCATTTGGAGTTCCGTCAATAAGAGCTGGGTATACAATATCAAATAAAGAAAATATGAGTATAATTTCCAAAGCTAGAATTGCTCATGAGCTTAGTTCAGTAAGTATAGCAGTGGCTGAATATTTATTAGATAATTATTCAATTGTTAGAAAGAATTGTAATCTTATAAAAAAATCAAGAAAAATTATTAAAAACGCCTTAAGCAAGATAGGCCTTTATTGTAGATCAGAGTTTGGAAATTATGTTCTTATTAAATTTCAAAACTCATCAGAAGCGATAAAAGTTGTTAATTTTTTAAGAAAAAAATTTATTTATGTAAAAGGCCCGTATTCAAAACCATGGAACAATTATATAAACATAAGTTTAGGACCCCCAGTATTAATGAACAGATTCCTTAAAGAAATAAAAATCGCAAAAGAAAAAAAAATATTCAATTGAAAAAAAAGATAATAATAACAGGCGGATTAGGTTTCATTGGATTAAGTTTAGTTGAAAAACTTTCTAAAAAATATGAAATTATTATAATTGATCGCGCTAAAAAAAAATTACAAGGTAAGAAATTAAAGATCGTAAGATGTGATATTACTTATTTAAAATCACTTAATAGATTAAAAGTTAAAAATGTATACTGCCTAATACATTTAGCAGGTCAATCATCAGGACCAAGGTCATATGATATACCAGAAAAAGACTTGAAATTAAATTTGTTAAGTACAATAAATATTGTAAATTTTTGTAAAGCAAAAAAAATAAAAAAGATTATATTCGCCTCTACCTTCACAGTTTATGGAGACACTACTAGTAAAAAAATTAATGAAAATGAAAAATGCGACCCAAAATCATTTTATGGTCTATCTAAATTAGCGAGTGAGAGATATTTAGCAAAATTATCTGAAAAATATAAGTTAAAATGGAATGTGTTGAGATTCTTTAATGTTTATGGTCCCGGTCAAGATTTATCAAGAAAAGACCAGGGTATTGTTTCTATATTCCTAGACTTAATAAGAAATAACACAAGAATTAATGTAAAAGGAAGCTTAAATAGATTTAGAGACTTAGTTTATATAGATGATGTTGTGAATGCGCTTGAATTAATCATAAAAGATAAAAAAAATTATAATCAAATTTATAATGTTGGAACAGGAAAAAAAACTACAATTAAACAATTAATAAAATTAGTAAGCAAAGTCTATAATAAGGAAAATAAAATAAAAGTGAGAGTGACTCAATCTACTCCAGGCGATATGATGGGATGTTATGCAGATTTGAACAAGATTAAAAAAGATCTTAAATTTTTACCAAAAGTAAGTTTGTTAAAAGGAATAACGAAATTTAAGAATTGGGCAGAAATAAATTTTTATAAAAAAGATTGATGTTTCCATCAAGAAAAAATCAAAAGAATTATGCAGTTAAAATCACCGAGTTAATGCTTCTCTATTGCTATAGAAAGAGGAAAAAAATGGATTTTTTACATCTACTAAACAATGAATGCGACATATATAGAAAAACAGACCTTTATAATCTAAAAAAAAAAAAATTTTATAAAAACAAAAAAAAGGTATGGAAAAAAATTACAAAACAAATTAAGGAGTTTTCATTTGAGCAAGAGAAAAAATTTTTAGAAAAATCACAAAATACGCTATATCCATATTTAATTAGAAGAATTAACAAAAATAAAAAATTAGTTGAATACAATACCTATGCTAAATTTGGATGCTTTGATTTTTCAGTCATCAATGGAAAAATTGATTTACATATGCCGGTTTTTAGGTTTATGGATCCTCAGTACTTCAGAAAAAAAAAATATACTTCTCATCAAAAGTTTTTAATTAGATCTAGAGATCTATTAAATCTGATTAAATTTGTAAAAAAGAAATATCCGAAAATAGTTTATGTCCAAATGGGTTCCTGGATGAACCAATTTAAACCATTTAGAGTATTATTTCCAAAAAATTGGTCTGCAAATGGAAAAATTAAAAAAAAGAATAGCATAGCTTGGTGGGGCCAGTTTTTAAAATCTGACGGCGATATTAATTTAAAACTTTACAAAAAATTTAAAAGTGTATCGGTTTTCAAATATTCTGGTCTTTTTTATCAATGTAAAGTCGATGAATTACATAAATATTTGAAAAGATCCATAAAATGAGAAATATTGACAAAAATAGAAACAGATTAAATCTATTTAAAAAAAAATATATCAACGCATTAATATCAAATAATATTAAGATCACTAATAGTTCCCTCATAAGCTTAAGATATTTAATTTTTTCAAATTTAGATAACTCTAATCTTAATAAACTTGAAAAAAAAATTAAATTTACAAACTTTAAAAGCCAATTAAAAAATTTTTTTTTTTTAAGAAATTTCAAACAGATAGATTTTTATGGCAATACAAATTTTAAAAATATTAGTAAATATAAAAAAATGATAATTACTTGGTCATACAATCATAATTTTAAAAGAAATGGAGAATATGAGGACGGGTATTTCAAGTCAGTCAAAAATAAAAATAAAATTCTCTGGGTAACGATTTTAGTTGATCAAAAGTTACCTATTAAGATTAAAAAAAACACTATCATAATACATCCAAAAAAGGGAAATTTATTACAGGGGATAAATAATATCCTTTCATATTTAAAAAAATTATTATTGAGCAGTGAACTAAATTTAGCAAATTTTTTTCACCAGTTATCTTATGACTCATATCTGGCTAATGAGATAGAGAAATTTTTTAAAAATAACAATTTATTGATCAATATTAAAAAACTTTTGATACCGCTAGAGTCTCAACCATTTCAAAATACTATCATAGGTATAGCAAAAGAAATGAACATTGAAACAATAGGTTACGATCAAACGGGAAATCCATTTCCATTCTACAATTCTTACAGTCCTATTTCACCAAATAAACTTGTAGTCCATAGTATCTCAAGCCAAAAATTTTATAACAAAAATCTAAATTGGCCCAGAAGTAATATAAAAAGAATATCTTCCACAAGATTTGAAAAAAAAAATAAAAGTTTTTTTGATAATAAAATATTTCTCCCAATTATGATAAACAACGATGAAATAATTTTAGATAGGATTAATTATCTATTTAAAAATTATTCAAAATATTATGATTTTAAATCTTTTAATGTTTATTTGCATCCAGCTACTAAACAATTAAAAAAATTTGATAAACTTTATAAAAAAATTTATGACTTAAAAGGAAAATATAAAATTTTATCAAACAAAAAAATAAAAAAAAAGATATCCCTTCATATAGGAAATACCTCAACGATTATTGAGGCATTAGAAACCGGCTCGGAGGTAATACATATTTGTTCATCGACTTTATTTGACCCTATTACAACAAGCTACTGGAATAGTGTAAAATCTAAAGAAATTACTGAAGGCATATTTAATTATAAGTTGAAAAGATATGGACATTGTGTAACATTCAAAAAAAAGGGAAAAAGTCTAATTTTATAATATGGGAATCAAAGTACTATTTTTATATCCTAACACTTACGGCATGAACATGTTGCCTCCTGCTATTGCAACATTTTCAGCAATATTAAAAAACGAGGGCCATAAGATTTCGGTATTTGATACCACGTACTATTCAACAGACCATGGTAATAATTCAGACGGTACAAAAGAGGAAGGTTTAAATGTTGTGCCCTTTTCAAAAGAAATGGTGAAGCGAGGTTTAATACCTAAAACTACAAGATGGGAAGATGATATTAAAAAACAAATTGAAGAATTCAAACCAGATTTGATCGGTCTTTCGACAACGGAAGATATGTGGGAATTAGGTATAAAACTTCTTTCTGAAATTAAATATTACATCAAGCAAAATAAAACCCCAGTCATTGCTGGAGGTGTTTTTCCAACATTTGCTCCTGATATTTGTATTAATCATGAATTAGTTGACATGGTATGTGTTGGCGAGGGCGAAAATGCGCTAATTGATTTATGTAAAAAAATTGAAAATAAAGATGATTATACAGATGTCACAAATCTATGGATTAAAAAGAATGGTGAAGTTTTGAAAAAAAATTCAATTACAAAGCCTGTAGATATTAATAATAATCCAATTATAGATACTAGCATTTTCGAAGATAAAAGACTTTACAGGCCAATGGCTGGAAAAGTTTATAAAATGTTTCCAGTGGAGACTATTCGAGGTTGCCCATTTACATGTAGATTTTGCAATTCGCCAGATCAAGCACGTTTGTATAAAGGTCTTGGACATAATTTTTACAGAAAGAAAAATTTAGATTTGGTGTATAAAGAACTTAAACATTTTAAAGATGTTCATAAAGTTGAATATATGTATTTTTGGGCGGATACGTTTTTAGGAATGAGTAAGAGGGAACTTGATGAATTTTGCGAAATATATTCTGAAATTAATTTGCCTTTTTGGATGCAAACAAGACCAGAAACAATCACTGACTATAATATTGAGAAATTGAGCAAAGTAGGACTTCACAGAATTTCATTTGGAGTCGAACATGGAAATGAGGAGTTTAGAGCAAGGATTCTTGATAGAAGATGGAAAAACAAAGACATCATTGAGAAATTAAAAATACCTCATAAATACGATGTTGCATTTAGTGTAAACAATATTACTGGATTTCCAACTGAAACTAAAAAATTAGCTTTTGATACAATTGAATTAAATAGGCACATAGATGCTGACAATTCTAATATTTACACTTTTATACCTTTCCACGGAACACCATTGAGAAAAATGTGTGAGGAGCTTGGCCTAATTAAACATGAAACAATAACTAAATGTAATACAATGTCTCCGCAACTAAATATGCCACAATATCCCCCACATGAAATTGACGAGATTAGAAAATGTTTCAGCTTGTATGTGAAGTTTCCTAAAAATAGATGGAAGGAGATCGCGAAAGCAGAAAAAAATGATAAAGAAGGAAACAAAATATATCGTCTTTTGAAACAGGAATATTTAGAAAGATATATGCCAAAACCGGATGCTGATCCACATGGAGGAGCGCAAGATTTTGAAAAAGTAGAAAACCCATACTGCGATATTCCAGATATAAAGAATAATAAGAAGGGATACGCAGATGAAATGCTCTAATTTGAGATACTTTGAAGAAATATAAATTCTAAATTAAAAGATAATTTGTAGGCAAAAAACTTAATTCTTTAACTGATCAAATCTAAATTGACAAAATAATTTGTTGATGGTAATTGAATAATGTACTGAAATGCATGGTGGGAAATCAGTGTGAAATTCATTGGCTGTCCCGCAACCGTATAGT
>MDSZ01208448.1_pt1 | contig 11597 bp, 9 predicted proteins | sample 811201 | NCBI WGS metagenome assembly MDSZ01 (sample SAMN05326647, study PRJNA326480) | marine metagenome | isolation source: seawater | place: Indian Ocean: North | collected 2010 | reverse complement strand
TATTTAATTAAGCAAAAAAACAATTTTTATAATTCACCTAAACTTAAATTTCTCTCTAAGAAAGAAAAGCATTTACTTTCAGAATCTTATTTAGATTATATTATCCAACTTCCAAATGTAGGATTGATTAGTACAGATACTGTAAACTCAGATTTAGGAATAGAGTGTAGAACCCCTTTTACAAGAATTCCACTTTTAAAATTAGGATTATCAATTCCGTTGGATAAAAAAATTAATGAAAAATCAAAAAATAAAACTAAATTACCACTTAAAAATTTATTTTTAAAAATTTACGGAAATGAAAATATTTATCCTAAGATTGGTTTCGCAGGATTTCCAAATGAGTCAAAAGTTTTACTCCCTTCCATTGATAAATGGAATATATGGGACTTACTTGGAATAAAAAAAATTAATGAAAATAAATTAAATAGAGATGAATATTGGAAACTCTTAAATATAGAATTATTTTATAGAGTGGTTATTAAAAATGAAAACCTATTTCCCTGAGTTATCTTCTTACAATGATATAAACTTTAAGAAAAACTATAATAAAATCTCATCAAAATTAAAACTTTTAGCTTATCCTTGTTTATTAAGTAAATCTTATCTATCTGGTAATCCCGAATATTGGGATCAAAATATAAATCAAAAATTAACTTTGAGAGATTTTTTAAATCTTATTAGAATCCCCAGGATATTACTTTCTTATATTTCAATAATCATTTATTTCTTTATATCTTCTATAAGAAATAAAAAAATTGCTTTTTTACTTACTCGTGCAGCAGGAATACATTCTTCAAAATCATTGGATGACTTTAGATTTGATGGCCTAAGTAAAGAATTAAATAAAAAAAATATTATGACCATATACTATATATTTGATAACTCCAAATTAAAAAATCCAATTAATTTACAACCTAAATTATTCCATAGGGACGTAATTATTCTTGCAAAATTACAAAATATTTTTGAGTTAGTTTCACAAAAGATTATTAGAAAAAATTTTTTCAAAGAAAAACTATGGGAAAAAGATTTAGAGTTAGTTATAAAGTCATCAAGAATAATATCAAAATTTACGAAATTCTCATCTTATAGTTTTTTTTGGGACTTTAATTATCAGAATTATCCATTTTTTCTTGGTTCATATTTATCAAAAAACAAATTAATTGGCTCTATGCATGCTTTCCATAACTCAAAACATATGCCTTGGATGTCATCTGATTGTGTAAAGAATACAGGTATAAAACATTTTTTTAATGACTATAAATCTATTAATGATTTTTCTAAAAAAGATAATAAAGCTAAAATTAAAAATATTAAAAAAGTCAAATCAAAGAAAATTGATTTAAAGAAAATTTCCGACTTAGTTATTATTCAAGAGAACCAACTATCCCAGGAGGATCTAATACAATGGCTTTCAAATCAAAGAATAAAAGAAAGAAAAATTCATGTTAAATTTAGACCTGATAATGCTGATGCAGATTTTTTAATTAAACTTTTAGAGAAATACGGCATAGATTGGTGTTCTATAAATATTAAGGAAAAATTAAACTCAAGAACAACAATCTATCTAGGTAAAGCAAGTACTTATCTTTTAGATTTAGCATTAAATGGAGAAAATGTTATGATATTTGGTGATGAGGATAATTATTGGTTTAAAGATCCATCAAGAGATTTTGTAGATTTGTATAGCAAAATCAATAATTCATTTTTCAATAAATTTAGGAAAGAATATAAATTGCCAGTAGTAATAAATCATAAAAAGATTTTTCATGATTTATCAATTAAAGAAAATGACGAAAAAGAATTGATAAATATTCTGATGAATCACTATCTTTTCAGAGTTAATAAAATTAAAATTTTAAAAGAACTTTTTTAATAATCAGAAATTTTACAATTTAAATTAAAATTTTATAAAGTGAATAACTATGTTATTTTGATAATTATGCTTAACTCAAAATAATAAATGGAAAATCAAAATATTGAGAAATTTATAATTGCAATACCTGCCAGATTAGAATCTTCAAGGCTGCCTAGAAAAGTATTAAGAAAAATTGGAAATCTTACAATGATTGAGAGAGTTATCGATAAGTGTTTGGAGGGTGCTAATGGTAGTCCAATAGTTTTATGTACAGATAATATTGAAATTAAGGAAGTTATTCAAAAAAAAAATTGCGAGGTCTTAATGACCTCAACAAAATGCTCATCAGGGAGCGAGCGGATTGCTTCGGTTTTAAAAAACATAATTTCTCTAGCCTGGAAAGAAAGGATAAATGAGAAAGACGAAAGTTTTTTCAACTATTTGTTAAATAAAACTGCTGTAATAAATATTCAGGCAGATCAACCTTTCTTGGATTCAAAATTAATTGGTAAAATGAAATCTGCTTTCAGTTCAATAGAGAATAAAAATGTAGACGTAATAACTCCAATTTATAAATTAAATAAAGATAAAATTTTCAATCCTAACGTAGTAAAGACAATAATTAACTCAAAAAAAGAGGCCATTTATTTTTCTAGATCCACTATTCCTTATATAAGAAATGAGGAAAAAAAGAATTGGTATAAAGTAGCTGATTACTGGGGACATGCTGGTATATATGGCTTTAAATCATACATTTTAGAAAAATGGAGCTCAATACCTAATTCTTTTCTCGAAAAAGCAGAAAAACTTGAACAATTAAAATTGATTGAAGCGGGATATAAAGTTGGAACTTTTGAGATAGAAGAAGAATCATTATCAATAGATACTATTGAACAATTAAATGAAGCCATAAAAAAATATGAAGAATTTATTTATTGAAATAAATCTTTTTTACAAAATTAAAGAATTTGTAGATAAGGGTTATAAATTAAATCTAAGTTTTATTTAACTTATTTTTTTATTTTTAAGAAGTATGAGACAAATTAGAGCTACACTTAAGTATTTAAAGAAAATAATATTAGATATTTTTTTAAATAATTTAGATAAACATAGATATGGAATAAATACACATTTAGGCGATTCCAGAGAAATTACAGTTTTATATGAAGATACCTCCTACTCCAATCCTAATAAGGTTTTACTAGAACTTGTTTCAAAGATTTATAAAGATTATATTGATTTCAGTAATAATTTTATTGCACCAAGATTTATAACTAATTTTAAAAGTGAAATGGTTTGGGAGGATTCTGTTAAGAAAAAAACTGGAGAACACTATATTTTAATTCCGTTAATAATAAAATTATTAAATGCATCAAATTTTTTTGAAATTGGAACCTTCCAAGGAGCATCTTCAAAATCAGTTTTATTAAACTCAAATGCCAAAATACAAACAGTAGATTTAAAAAAATGGAACAAATTTAAAGGTTCTTTTCTAGAAGAAAATGATTTTTTTCAAAAAAAAATAAAACAACATCTCATAGATTTAAGCGTAGATAAAAACTTTAAGAAATTTGAAAAAGATTTACTTAACACAGATTTAATTTTTTTAGATGGCCCAAAAAATTATAATTTTGAAAAAACCTTTTTAGAAAAACTATTTTATCTATACAAAAATAATCCAGAAAATAGTGTTTTTGTTTTGATTGATGACATTAAATTATCAACTATGTGTAAAATTTGGAAAACGATAAAATATCCAAAATGTAATCTTGATATTATTGGTCATTGGAGTGGCTCTGGAATTATATATATATCTAATTAATTAAAAGATTAATGAAAAATATTGCAATTCTTACTAGCTGTATAAATGCTAATACTGAAATAAATGTTTTTGGTAGTAAAGAATTAAGAAGGAAATATTTAGTAGAAAATATAAATTACTTAAATGGTACAAATCTATTTGATCATATATTTATAGTCGATGCTTCAGAAGAAAAAAGTTTAAATGCCGATGATGACCTTAAAAAGTATTTATTGGATTATGGTCTCCGTTTAAAAAATAATAATAGTTTTTATATTTTCAAACCAGATAGTAAGACTAAAAGGGAAATAGAAAAAAGAGGAAAAGGTTTCTCAGAATTAAAGATGTTTATATGTATTCTAAAAAAAATATCATTTAAAAATCACAAAAATGTAGTTATTCATAAAATTTCAGGACGATATAAAATTCTCAATATAAAAAAAATAATAAATGAGACAAATAAAGTTTTTAATAAAAATTATATTTTTTATCAAAATATAAGTAACTTATTAAAAAGATCTATTACTTATTACTACTCTTTCAGATCTGATTTAAATAGTGAGATTTTTAACAACATAACATCAGAAGTTTTTGATAAGAAAGGAATATATGTGGAACATCTTTTTTACAGGAAAATCTTTAAAAATTCAAATATTAAAAGTAAAAGATCAAGATTAGATGTTGTTTTAAGTAGAAATCATATTGGTGGATCAGGGCAGGGAAAAAATAATTTAATAAAATCACTACTGAAAAGAATATTTTATTGCTATTTATGAATAACTCTATATAGGGTTTGTTATAGTAAAGAAAAACTAAATTTGTTCTTATATAGATTTTTTATATTCGGCTTATTAACAATGAGCTCTAGTAATCTTGTTGATTATCTTTTATCTACAAGAACTGGAGATTCATATTATTATCTTACAGCTCTTTCAAACGACATTTCCCCCCTATCGCCAAGTTGGGTAATATTGGATTTTTTATTTAATTTTTTTGGGGAAAGCAATTTTCTAATCTTACTAAAATTAATTATTGGATTTACATTATTTTTAGTAATTAAATTAATAGATAAATCATTAATAACAGCTATTATATTTTCTCTAATTGTATTATTTAGAAAACCTGGAATAGAATTCTACTCTACTTATTTCTCAACTTGGAGAGGATTAATTGGCTGGCTTATTACATCTTATGTTATCTCTAATGAAGAAAATAGAACTAACTTTAAAAATATTAATTTTAAAAATTCAATTTTACTAATAATTGCATCTCTTCTTCATCCCATTTTATTTATATTTAACTTTATGGTAACTATTTCATATAAGAATGAATCACTTATAGGGTCAAAGATCAATAGATTTTTAACAAGACCAAAATTTTCTAATTTAAAAAAAATAAAAACCAAATTACTTTTTATTTTTTTTATTATCTTTTTAGTAATTGGATTACTATTTAATATGGATTATACGCAATATAAAATTGGTGGTTACATGGCTGGTGATAGGAATGTAGATTTATTAATTGTAATAAGATCTTTTTTATATAACTTTTTTATTTCAATAATTGGGGTCAAACTCAATATAAAGTTATCGAGAGTAATTTTTTTAGTAACTTTAATTAGTTTAATTGGATTTTTATTTGCTCCTGCAATTACTTATAAGATATCAATAAGTATCTATTGGTTATCTACAATAATAATTATAAATACAATTATCAGAATCATAAATATTTTCTTGACTAAAGTTCCAAATGCTAAAGTCTTTAGAGGAACATCTTAATCAAAAAAATTAGAATTTTATAAGGATGAATCAAGAGTTAATATATATTGAACAATTTTTTCATCCTGAAGGATGGTCGGGAGCAGAAATTCCTAAGGATATTACATATGCTCTCCAAAAAGAAGGTTGGTCTGTAAAAGTTATATGTGGTGATAAGTACTATTTAAAGCCAGACTTTAATAATAAACAAATACTAAAGCAACTTGAAAATATCCAAATCAAACGAATAAAACTTCCATTTGAACAAAATAGCTTTTTAAAAAGATTTATAAATCAACTTATATTTTCTTTTTTTTCTTTTAAAACTATTTTATTTTCGAAAAATATTTCACTTATCTTACTACAAACTAATCCACCTCCTTTAATTATATTTATAGCAGCTGCATGCAAAATTAAAAAAATACCATTTATTGTTATTGCAATGGATGTATATCCAGAAATTCTTTTAAATACTTTAAATAAGAAAATAACTTTACTGCTTAAATTTCTGCTTAATCCAATTTTTAATCACTCTTTCAGGTCTGCAAATAAAATTGTATCTTTAGGGCAAAAGATGACAGAGATATTAGAAAAAAAAGGTATTGAAAACAAAAATATATTTGAAATTCCTAATTGGGCTACTGGAAAAATAAAGATAATAAATGATAAAGAAAAGAATCCTCTATTTTCTAAATGGGGAATTAAATCTCAAATAAGATTACTTTACTCTGGCAATTTAGGAACAGCACATGATTGGGAAACTTTATTTGAGGCCATTAAAATTTCTAATTTACCTCCTGATAAGTTACAGGTAATAATTGTCGCTAGCGGTAAAAGACTTAAAGAAGCAAAAGAATATGCGAATAAGTTTCTTCGTCCTAATTCAATTATATTTAAAAAACTAGTTGATCCAAAACAACTTCCTTTTTCAATGGGGCTAGCCAATCTTGCTTTTTTATCTATTAGGTCTAACTATGAGGGATTAGTAGTTCCAAGTAAATTTGTGGGGTATCTTGCTAGATCATTACCAGTAATTTATGTTGGCCCTTCTTCAGAAATTTCTGAAATAATAAATGCTAATAATTGTGGATTCAGTTTCTATAATAATGAGAGTTATAAATTGAGTAAAAAATTAATAGAATTAGCAGAAAACCCTTCTTATCTCAAAAATAATTCAATCTCCTCAAATCAATTATATAAAAATTATTTTTCCAAAAAGCATGGTATAAGAAAATATATAAAGTTGACTTCTTACTATAAAAATCAGAGTTAATATTACACAGTTTTCTAAAAGCAAAAATTTTTCTGATTAAATGCTAAGTTTATTTTTTATCCAGATAGAAAGCGAGATTCTTTATATGCAATCTCTTTATCACTTTGAATCATCTCAAGAACCAAATCCTCTAAAGAAGTACTAGGGGCCCATCCTAGTTTTAATTTTGCTTGACTAGGATCACCTAATAAAGTTTCTACTTCAGATGGCCTATAGTAATTAGAATCAATTCTTACAACAATTTCATCATTATCACTTCTTTTGCCAACTTCCTCTATTCCTTCCCCTTCCCAATAGATGGATTTACCATCAGAATTCTTGGCCCAACCTATTGAGGAGGCAGACATCTCTACAAAATCTCTTACACTTGCTTGCCTTCCAGTCGCAATTACGAAATCCTCTGGTTGATCTTGTTGCAGCATCATCCATTGCATTTCCACATAATCTTTTGCATGCCCCCAATCTCTAAGAGAATCAAGATTCCCAAGATATAAACAATCCTCTAAACCATAATGAATCCTAGATAGAGCTCTTGTGATTTTTCTAGTGACAAAAGTTTCTCCTCTTCTAGGACTCTCATGATTGAACAAAATACCATTGCAAGCGAATAACCCATAAGATTCACGATAATTTACAGTTATCCAATATGCATAAAGTTTTGCAACTGCATAAGGACTTCTGGGATAGAAAGGAGTACTTTCTTTCTGAGGAATCTCTTGTACTAATCCATAAAGTTCACTTGTACTCGCTTGATAAAATTTTGATTTATTTATAAGATTTAGACTTTTAATCGAATCTAAAATTCTCAAGGTACCAAGAGCATCACAATTAGCGGTATATTCTGGAGAATCAAAACTTACAGCTACATGACTCTGAGCCGCAAGATTATATATTTCATCAGGTTGAACATCTTCTATTATTCTCATTAAATTAATTGAATCTGTTAAATCTCCGTAATGCAATTTAAATGTTTGATCATCCGAATGAGGATCTTGATATATATGATCTATTCTTTGTGTATTTAAAATACTGGAACGGCGTTTTATACCATGAACTTCATAACCCTTATTCAAAAGCAACTCTGCTAAGTAACTGCCATCTTGACCAGTAATACCAGTTATGATTGCTTTTTTCATATATATATTTTTTGATATTATAAAATTTTAATATAGTATTATTATAATGACATTACAAGACTTTATTTAAACTATTTGATTTATACAAACACTAATAAATAGAGGTAAATTAAACAAAAAATTCAGCCGTATTTATTAATTATTTTATTATCTTTTACGTTATTTAATATTCATTTTGCAATTTGAGAAAAACCTTTTTTGTATTCATTTTATTTGAATGTTACCTTTATATAGAGTTAAAAAATTAAATAAAATTTCAAATGAGTAAATTTTTTAAATTTGATCAAAATAATATTCTCCATTTAATATTTGAAATAATAAAAAGTCTATCCAATAAAAGGAAAAAACAAATTCTTTTTTCATTAATAATCATCTTAATTTGTGGATTAACAGAATTTATTTCCCTTGGTGCAGTATTACCTTTTATTGGAATTTTGGTTGATCCAAATAGTTTGTGGGAAAACTCTTTCGTCAAAGAGAATGCAATTAACTTTGGTTATTCATCTCCTGAACAATTAATCTTACCGATTACATTGATTTTTGTTTTTTCCGCAATATTTTCTACATTATTAAGGTTGTTTAATCTTTGGATTAATACACGTCTAAATGCAATTATTGGATCAGACCTTAGTAGAGAAGTTTATAGGAAAATAATTTGTCAGCCTTACGAAATTCATATAGAGAGAAATAGTAGTAATGTAATAAATGCAACTATGAGTAATACATCAAGAGCAGTAAATGTAATTACTTCTTTTTTACAACTTATTAGTTCAGCAGTAATATCCTTTTCAATAATAATTTGTATAATTCTTGTTGACTTAAAAGTGGCTTTGTCATTAGTCTTATTATTCGGAGTTTTATATTTAACCTTAGCATCTGCAATAAAAACAAAACTTAATTCTAATAGTAAAAATATTTCCAGATTTAATAAATTATTTATCAAGTCAATTCAAGAAGGAATTGGAGCTATTAGGGACGTGATTCTTAATGGAAATCAAAATTTCTATATCAAAGAATGTTATAAAGAAAACAGGTCACTTAGAATCATACAATGTGAAAATAAATTCTTAACAAACTTCTCGAAATATTTATTCGAAGGTATCGGCATAATTACAATTGCTTTAATTGGAATAATACTTGTTTATCAAAATAAAAACTCAACACAAATTTTATCATTGCTAGGAGCTATTGGTTTAGGTACACAAAAATTACTTCCTGCTTTGCAAGAGATATTTAGAAGTTGGGGCCTTATAAAATCTAATAGTGAAGATTTAAAAATCGTTTCAAATATTCTTAAAGAACCAGAAATCAACTCTCTTGGATACACTCAAAAACTAAATTTAAAAAATTCCATTAAACTTGCTTCAATTAAATTTAGATATAACGGGAATAAAAATTATGTAATAAAAGGTATTAATTTAGAAATCAAAAAAGGACAAAGGATTGGACTAATTGGAATGACAGGAGGGGGGAAAAGCACTTTGATAGATATCTTATCAGGCTTATTAAAACCTACATATGGGGAATTAATTATTGATGGTAAAAATCTATATGATAATAAATTTCCTGCTAGAGTAAATTCCTGGAGAGCCTCAATTTCTCATGTTCCTCAGTCAATTTATCTATCTGACTGTTCAATAGCTGAAAATATTGCATTAGGAATTCCAAAAAATTTAATTAATTTTGAGAAAGTAAAAAAATGTGCCGAGAAAGCTCATATTGCTGAATTCATTAGGAATACTACCTATGGATACAATACATTTATTGGAGAAAGAGGAGTTAAAATAAGTGGTGGACAAAGACAAAGAATAGGAATTGCAAGAGCTCTTTATAGAGAATCGGAAATTTTAATCTTTGACGAAGCCACTAGCGCTCTTGACGATGAAACTGAAAGGTCAATTATCAGTTCAATAAGCAATCTGAGTAGAAAGTTAACTATTATTATGATTGCTCATAGATTAACTACACTTCATAACTGTGACAAAATAATAAAAATCAAACAAGGATTGATTATTGATGAGGGCAGCCCAAAAGATATATTTAAACTTAATGCTTAATATTTAAAAATTTTCAAATTTATAAAGATGATCTAGCAATTTTTAAAGATTTCTTAAAAGAAACAGCAAATTTTTTATCTATATAAATACCTATAATAATCTCAGTCAATATTCCCAAAGAAATTAAGTAAATATTTTTTGGAAAGCAAATAATTCCCATAAAAATAACATTAATGCAATAAACAATTGAAATTCTAGAGTGGCTTAATCCTGCTTGATTTAGTCTTTGATAAAGATGTAATTTATGGGGATAAAATATATTTTCTCCATAAAAAAACCTTCTCAAAATGCACATTATTCCATCTAGAAGTAAAGGACTTAAAACGGCAAGTATGGAAAAAGAATTGATAAAACTATTTCCTTGCAAAAAAGAACCAAAGATTACAGCTCCCAAAAAAGTACTCCCAACATCCCCCATAAAAACTTTGGCAGGACACCAATTATAAATTAAAAAAGGTATCAGAGAAAAAACAAATATAAGAAATGTTTTTGAATAAAGAATAGAAAAAAATAAAAATGTAAAGACTAATGTTGCAGAAACAAGCCCATCAATTCCATCCATAAAATTAATGATATTGATAAAAGCAGTCCCCAGAATAATAAGAAATATCGTTAAGAAAATATTATTAGCATCATTAAAATTTAATTTATCACAAAACCATAATATGGATATTGAGGTTAATAGTTGAACAAAATATCTTGTTTTTGGTTTTATTTTTAATTTATCATCTATCATTCCAATAATAGATAATGGTAATGATATAAGAGGAATAAAATCTCCAATTAAAGCAGAAAAGAATGTGCTTGATATAACAAATGATATTCCTCCTGAAGTGGGAGTAGGATTCTTATGTGAGCTCCTAATTGAGGGTGAATCTACAAAAAACTTATTAAATTTCAAAAATAATTTAATTAAGATAAAACTCAAAAGGAAAACTAAAATCAAAAAGAAGAAAAGTTTATTATCCATTAAATTTTATTTTTTGTAGAAACGGTTAATCTCTTTTTTCAATTGAAATGGAGGTATCCAATGAAGTTCATTTTTAATTTTTGAGCTGTCCACAGTATAGCTATTTGCCAAAATAGAAAATTTTTTTCCTAAAAAAGGTAATAACTCTAATAGTTTATAAAAAAATCTGGGCACAAAAAAATAAGTAATAGGTTTTTTTCTTATTTTGCATAAATATGCAATAAGTTCTTTTATTGAAATCACATCATCATCAGATAACAAGTATATTTGATTATCGCTTTTATTATTTCTAAGAATTAGTTCCATAGCTGAGATTAAATTATTAATGCTCAAGAAACTTTTATATTTTTCTTTTTGCTCAAGAGGAAATGGGATTTTGAAATCTACTAATTTTATTAATAAATTTAAATTCCCAGGAGAATTTGGGCCATAGACCATTGGGAGCCGCAAAATAGTCCAAGATGTTTGACTTTTATTTAATATATTTTGGATTAATTTTTCACTAGTTAATTTTGAATCAGCATATAAATTATTTGGTTCTAATCGACTCTTTTCGTTTAAAGGTAAAAATTCTATATTTTTATTAACTCCGATACTGCTAAGGTAAATAAATTTTTTAACATTAAATTGCAAAGAGGCCATTAAAAGTTTTTTTGTATATTCAATATTTATTAAGGATAAATAAGATATATCTTTTTTAGATTTTGGTACTCCTTTATGGGCAATAGCAGCACAATGAATT
>MDSZ01167255.1_pt1 | contig 11597 bp, 7 predicted proteins | sample 811201 | NCBI WGS metagenome assembly MDSZ01 (sample SAMN05326647, study PRJNA326480) | marine metagenome | isolation source: seawater | place: Indian Ocean: North | collected 2010 | reverse complement strand
TGGTATAACTAGCGAAAATCCTGATGGAGCCAAGCGGACTCGAACCGCTGACCCCCTGCATGCCATGCAGGTGCTCTACCAGCTGAGCTATGGCCCCAATCTTAAAGAACAGTTACAACAGGGAATATAAATATTTTTTCATAACTGTCACAACTTCTATAGTACTTTATAGAGGTTTGATAAATCAAAATAAGAGCCTCTAAATTACTAATGAATAGCTTTAACCTAAAAGCAAATAAATTTTTAAAAAATTATAAGTTTGAGTTATTTTCTGCGATTATTTTTATCTTATTTTCATTAATACATTATTGGAATCTTGGATTTGACTACTACAAAGATAATTGGGGCGTTGATCAGGCTTCAATTGAGAGGATAGCCGAAAATATAATTTCAGGTGTTCCATTAAATAAAGATTCTTGGAGACATGGAATAGGTTATGGATTAGTAATATCTCCATTTCTTTTCTTAGCAAACCCTTTTAATGCAGCAGGATTTTTTCTTTTTACAACTACGTTCACAAATATCTTTAAAAATATAGATTCTATTTTGAAAGAAAAAAAACAGGTAATGTTTTTTATAATTCTAATTTCAATTTCTATTATTTTTTCACCTGATATGAAATATTGGGTTATTGGATGTAGCAATACCCTCTCAAGTATCCTAATTTTAATTTCAGTAATATGGTCTATATCGCCAAAAGTGCCTAAAAATGTTCCAATATTTCTAGGTATCTTGAGCGGTTTTGTCTTTTCATCAAGATATTTAGATTACCTATTATTATTTCCGTTATATTTTACAGCGATCTTTAATTATTGCCTGATACACAAAAAAGACTTGAAAAAAAATTTATTTTTAGGTTTTTCAATTTCATTTATATTTATATTTATTACTTTTTTATTACACAAATTATTTTTAGGAGACTTTCTTTCTACTCCTTACGATACTCATATAAATCAAGGTGCTAGACTTTCAAATCTTGCAGATAAAGATAGTTTAACCGCTCAATTTAGTAATAGATACTTTAGTTGGATTATTCCAAATTTATATTCAACATTTATTAACTACAAAAGTTTTGCGTCAGAATTAACGGTTAAAGGAGCAAAAACAGCTTTGGAAATCTCGCCAATTTTAATTTTTGCTCCATTTTCAATCTTAAACTTTATAAATAATTTATTTAGTACGAAGCAAACTCTAATAATAAAAAAAATTCAAAAAGTATCTTTAGCATCTTTTATTTCATTAATAATTTGGATAATCCTATATGCGTCTAGATGGGCTTCTACTGCACATGATCTTTATTGGTACGCGCTTAGATTCTATATGGGATGGATATCTTTAATTATTTTCATAACACTATATGGTTTAACTTTAAAACCAAAATTCAAAGTTATTTTTTTATCAGTAATTTTATATGTAATTCTTATAAGCTATCCATCATATTACGTAAAAAACGAATTTAAAAATAATGAAATCATCCAAAATTTAGATGTTTTTGAGGCAAAAAACTCAAATATTAGTAAAAAATTTAATTTACCAATTCCATTTAATGAAGGACGAAAAAGCTTATTATTCATGAATGATAATGGGGAAATAATTGCAGTTGATAATTTCACAAATAATCTAATTCTGGGTCAGTGCAAATTAAATAATTTTAATATCGATTTATTTGATAATAAATTTAGGAATTGTAATTATATAGATTCAAATTCAAGATATTATCCAGAAAATGGAATGGAATTTTTGAATATAATTAAATTGGATGATTCGTATGAGGTGGATTATAAAATTTTTGAAGATGGTGGTCTTCTTTTAAAAAAATTAGTTTTTAGGAATTCAGATACTGAAATTGAAGATAATGGATCAGTAAAACTGATTTTAGATAGTAAAGATAGGTATAAGATTATTAATAAAGGTAGGACTTTTTACGCTAAGAGAAATAAAAATTTTTACCTTAATAATTATAATAATATTTATTGGCCTAATTGGCCTCTTATTGGTGCAGAGACAATAAATTCAAAAAACCAAATAATTACATCAAATACAAAAGATAGTGTTTTTTGTATTTGGGAGGTAGATAGAAACTGGCATTATCGTAAAGATAGATTATGCGGAAGCTTTGGGGATCCTGATATTGGAAAATACGAAGAAGAATTTGAACTAGATATAAATAATGATCAATTTATAAATAAAACCTTAGTAAAAAGGGTAAAAAATATAAAAAAAATTGGCGATAATTCCTCAAAAGTTATTTTTAAAGTAAATCCAATAAAATTTGATGAAAATTATATTAAAATTAAAACAAACAAAAAATATAAAAATAAACTCAAATTAAACATAAAACTTAATAGAACTGGAGGGGTAGGATACAGAAATTTTCCTAGTCTTATTTCATTAAGCTGCAATGAAGATTTTTTAAATTGTAGCGCGTATAAGATTGGCAGATTTAATAATTTATGGAGTATATGGGTTAAACCTCTAAAATCTGTAAATTCCTTAGAATTAACTATAGATAAAATTTCTAAAGATAAACCTTTATTTTGGCCAATTTCATACATTACTGTCAAAAATTAATTCTAAATTTATCTTAGGTTGATAAAAATTAAATTTAATATTTAAAAATTTTTTTGAACATTATGTTTTTTCTTTTGAGGTTTTTTTAATTTAAAAATAGAAAAAATTGTTAAAACTTGATATCATGATTTGAGTTTTTCATTTTAAGAATGTTTATTAAACTTATAATCCTATAATTAAAAATTAAATTTTTAAATGAAAAAATCAATTTTAATCACTGGCGGAATGGGTTATATAGGCTCTCATACATCATTAAAATTGATCGATGCTGGGTATGATCTTATATTGTTAGATAATCTTTCTAATAGTTCTTTAAAAGTTAAAACCAGAATTAGTAATCTTACAGACAAAGAATTCAAATATATAAACGGAGATATAAGAGATGGAAATCTTCTTAAGAAAATTTTTAAAGAATATAATGTAAGTTCTGTAATACATTTTGCTGGTTTAAAAGCCGTTGGTGATTCAGAAAAATATCCATTGGAATATTACGAAAATAATGTACTTGGAAGTATAAATCTTTTCAAAGAAATGAGTTTAGCCAACATTAAATCTTTAGTATTTTCTTCATCTGCAACTGTTTATGGAAACCCTAGGGTACCTTTTTGTAAAGAGGATACCCCTCTAAAACCGGTTAACGTCTATGGAAAAACAAAATTAATAATAGAGGATATTCTTAGAGATTTGAAAAAATCAGATCCAAATTGGAGAATAATAAATCTTCGTTACTTTAATCCTGTAGGCGCCCATCCTTCAGGAATGATTGGAGAGGATCCTAAGGGCAAGCCTAATAATTTAATGCCTTTTATTTCTCAAATAGCAATTGGCAGAAGAAGCAAACTTTCTGTCTTTGGTGGAGATTATAATACTTCAGATGGAACAGGCAGAAGGGACTACATACACATAGAAGACCTTGCGAGTGCTCATTTAGCAGCTTTAGAAAAATTATTGAAAGGTGATGATATATTACATATGAATATAAATCTTGGAACTGGAAAATCATATAGTGTTATGGAGGTTATTAGAGCATTTGAATCTATATCTTCTAAAAATATTCCATTCGAGATAACCAAAAGAAGGTCTGGTGATATAGCAGAAATTTATGCAGATCCTACCCTTGCAAAAAATCAACTTGAATGGACCGCAAAATATGGACTGGAGCAAATGTGTTTAGATACATGGAATTGGCAGTCTAAAAATCCTACAGGTTATTGAGAATAAAATTGATTAATCAAGTAATTTAATAAAGAATTTTACAAATAGTATTCTTAAATTTTTCACTAATAATTTTAAATAAACCAAAAATTATTTATTGGTTTTAATTTCGTGATATTCCTTCTCAGCATTAATTGACCATAAAGTTTTTTTAAATTCTTTATTTGTTTTGTTGTTAATTATCAATTCAGCTGCCCTGAATCCAGTTAGCATAGAATGATCTTGATTATTATATTTATGCATCCCATTCCTACCTATTAAAAATAAATTACTTATTTCATCAAATTTATCTGTTAAAAGATCGAATTCTTCATAAGTATCAAAATATGCAGGATAGGTTTTCTTTTCTCGTAGTACGGTTCCATCTACAAAGTCATTATTTTTGCATAATTTGAGTTTTTCCATTTCATTAATCGCCAATTTAATAAGTTCTTTATCTGAATAATTCCATAATTCATCTCCCTCATTACAGAAAAATTCTAGTCCAACCCACTTTTTAGTTTGATCTGCAACTAGAGAGGGGCTCCAATTATTAAAAATTTGTAGCCTGCCAACTTTTACATCAGATTCTTGTACATAAATCCAAGTATCATCAATAAATTTTCCTTCAGGATCACTTAGGTTATTAAGTAACAGGCCTACCGTTATAAAGTCTCTATAAGGTAGATTTTTTGCGATGTTTTGAATGTTTTCTGGAAATAAACTTAACTTGCTTTCTCCTTTAATAGAATCCATTAATTCTGAAATTGGCATAGTTGAAATTACATAATCATATTCAACTGTCTCCTTTTCATGATTTTTATTTTGTAAAGTAATTGAAGAAATTTTTTTATTGTATTTATTTAGATGCAATTCTAAAACTTCGCATTCTTTATTAATTGTGACACCTTGTGCTGCAAGATCGCTTGCAACTTCTTCCCACATTTGGCCAGGGCCAAATTTAGGGTATAGAAATCTCTCAATTAAAGAAGTTTCTTTATTTTTTTGCCCTATTGAATTATCAGAATTAAAATCTAGAATTGTAAAAATCTTTTTAAAACCATCTAAAAAAACTTTTCTAATTGATAATCCTTTAATTCTTTGTGCTCCCCAATCAGCTGATATTTGATCTGGTTTTCTTCCCCAAACCTTATAAGTATAACTTTCAAAAAACATTGAATATAATTTTTTCCCAAATCTTGATACTATAAATTCCTCTAAGTTAGTTGGCTTCTTAAAATTTAACTTACTTTTAAAGTAACTAATTCCAATGATAAAAAGTCTTTGAAAACCAATATTTTTTATAGTTGTGAGGTTCAGCTTTAAAGGATAATCATATAATTTTCTTTGATATAAAATTCGTGATTTTCTATTTCTCATTAACAATACTCTGCCTGACTCTATTTCCTTTTCATTCGCAAATCTAAAACCATCGACAGTTCTTGATGAATTTCTATAGGTTACCGAAGTGTCACTATTTAGTTGCCCATTATCAATAGGAAATTTATTTGCCCACCAAGACATAACTTCATCTGATTTTGAAAAAAATCTATGTCCACCTATATCTATCCTATTATTTTTGTAGTTAACAGTTTTTGAAATTCCTCCTATATAATTTGATTTTTCATATATATCAATAACGACAGGATCTTTTGAACTTCCGAGCGAAATGAGTCTATCTGAAAATGCTAAACCTGCTGGCCCTGCACCAATTACTGCAACTCTCATTAATTGAAAATTTTGAATACATATACAATACTACAAACCTTAAACAGATTTCGGATCCCAAAACAATCTTCATAAGATTTTAATTTGTATTTTAATTTGTATTTAAATTTGTATTTAAATTTTTATTTAAATTTATCTCCTAGTCCTTCAAAATTAAATGTATGGATCTGAAAATTAATACCCCCAACCTCACTATCCAAATTATAAAAAATATTTATATTGTAAGCTCTTCTCTCATAAGAAATCTCTAAAACTGGATTAATAAACTGATCACCATTACTCTCAGCTTTATCAAGACTATACTCTCCTGAAAAATTTAAAACAAGTGGGCCATATAATTGTTGACTTATCTTCAATTCAACTACTTTATTATCGATAATTTGATCAAAATTGAAAGGACTTTCTCCTCTGTTGAATTTAAATCGCGGCAATATACTTATTTCTGTATAGTCCAAAAAATTATCTTTAAAGTCTCCAAGAATTATTTTGGGACCAGTTTTAATTGAAAACATATCTTGCTTACTTCCATCACCATATCTAAAAAATTCTAAATTTCCTTCTAGATTCCAACTTAATCCTTTTGGAATAACAATTGGGCTATATTTATATTCTTTATTAATATATTCCTCAACTTTTGGCTTCCATAATGAAAACTCATATCCTTTTTTATAAGACAAGTTGATCCTATTTTCATTTAAAAGTTCATCAGGATTTAATTTTGAACTTGATTCATAATTCCCAAAAGAAAAAGATTTTTCAGAAACACTTTTAATATTGTTTTTTTCTTTTTTTCTAAAAATATCGTATCTACTTCCATAAGCACTTTTAACAATAATATCCCCTAAAGATCCATTTTTTGTTTTATCTCTATAACTCCCAAAAAAGGTTAAATCTTTAGATATCTCATAGTTATCTTTAAACTTTATTTCTTTATCATCTTTATAAACTTCTTTCTCTTTTTCTTCCTGATCTTTTTTGCTATCTTCTAAATTGATTGTAAGAAAAGTTTCAATATCAATAGCTTTATCTAACTTATCAAAATCTAGGGAATTTGTTGAAAAATCAAAAATGTATTTCCAATTATCCTTTTCACTCTTCACAAAAGTATTTAATCCAAGATAGTCATTAAAATTTGCATTTTGTTTAACCTTAGGACCTATTACTAAATCTTCATTTTTTGGGAACGATTTAGTCTCACCTTTAATTATTCTTTGAATAGGAAAATATTTAGTGATAAAAATTTCAGTATTATCTCCTTTTTTAATCCTATTAAATCCTCGAAAAATATAAAAGCCATCATACTTATCTTTATCATATCCATTTCCCCATTTAAAGTTTTGATTTTTATCAATATCTATTCTTCTAGGTCCTAAAGGAATAGTTAATTTATTATCGAGAACTAATCTTGACCACTTTGTTCTAATTTTTGTATTGTCTTCATTGAATATTGTTTTATAGTTATTATTTTTGATAATTAATTGTGGATCATTAAAAGGATCGTTAGTTAATGAAAGACTTTTAGAAAACCAAATATCATTTTCTATATCGATCCTATCTGCAAAAAATCTGGTGATTACAATTGGATTTAATTTTACTTCAAGATCTTGATCTACTAAATTTTTTGCGAATGATTTTTCTTCTTCATATTCTCTTATTATATTTCCAAGTTTTATGTTTGAAGTATTATTAAATTTAACCTTTCGTATTTTTTTTATATTGTTAATATCAGCATTTTCAATTAACTCTTTTTTAGAATTATCTTCTTGATTAATAACAATTTTTGAAAGATCCTTAAAATCCGCAGATCCATAAGCATTCAAAATAAATCCCTTATTTTTTAAAAAATCATATTCAATATTGCTTGCTTCAAGAAACGAATTACCAGTTCTAAAATTTACATTACCTTCAATTATCATTATTTTCGAATCTTGATCAAAAGAAAATGAATTAGTTTTTAATACAGCATTCTTTGATCTAATTACTACATTACCTTCAGCAGTGAATTTAGAACCAATAAATTTTTGATTATTAGCTTTTATTTCAATGCCAACTTTTTTTTGATTAAGGCTTGAATTATCTTCAATATTTACTACTAAATACTCGATAAATTTTCTTAAATGTTTTGGAAAATCTTGATTAAAAAAATCATCAGAGACTATTTTTTTTTCTTTTATCTCATTAAAAGAATATTGGGAATTAAATTTTTCATTAAATATATCTCCCTTAGGAAAATTTTTAGAATTGGAGTTTAAACTTTTTTTTGGATATGAATAAAAGCTAGCAAGAACAATATCTTGAAAAAAAAAGAAAAAAATAGAAATTAATAAAAAACTTTTAATTTTATTTTTCAACGATAAATCTTAAATATTTACTCAATTATAAATGAATAATAGAAATGAAACTATATTTACATTTTTCTCCAAACTGCTAATAATTTGCCCTGTATTGAGACATCCTCAGGTTTCAAGATTATTGGTTCATAATTCGGATTAGCGGCTTCAAGTATTACTTGATTACCCTTTTTGAAAAAATACTTAAGAGTAGTACCCAATCCAGAAACCATTGCACTTACAATAATTCCATTTTTTAAATTATTAAAATCTTTAACAGGCTCCATCAAGACCATATCACCATCTGCTATGTAGGCATCAACCATAGAGTCACCATTAACAGTAAGCGCAAAAACACCTTTTTTATTTAAAAAATCAGTTATGTCTAATTGCTCATCAAAGCCAGCATATGTTTCTATTAAACCTCCAGCGGCTATAGATCCCAAGACTGGAATACCTGAACTGATATTAGAGACTAATTGAAGAGTTCTTGCCTTACCCTCTTGCCAAGAGATATATCCTTTTTCTTGCAAATGTTTTAATCTACTTTGTATTGGAGCTGGAGATTTTAAGCCCATTGCATTCATCATTTGACGGATAGAAGGACTATGGTTGAATTTATAAACATAATCTTTTATCCACTCAAGTAATTCATTTTGAGCTTCGCTTAAGCCCTCACTGACTGACATAACTTTAAAAAATAATTTCAAACTAATACATTTGTACCTTTTTTAATCTTTTATGCAAGTCGTTTCCTTGACTTTTTTATAAAATTAAAAACTTTTCATTTCAAATCTATTCTCTTATTTTTCTATTAATTATCTCATTCCTGTAACTTGCAATTGTTAAATTTATCCCCTTATTTAAGCTTGTAGAGGCTACCCATCCTAATTTTTTTAATTTTTTAGTATCTAGTTTCTTTCTAGGTGTACCATCAGGCTTACTTTTATCCCAAATAATTTCTCCTTTAAAACCCAAAAAATCAGAAATTTTTTTTGCTAAATCCTTAATTGATATTTCATATTTACTCCCAACATTTAACAAATAAAGAGGATTACCAAATTTGTCTTTAGGAGCATTTTTATGATTAGGATCCCAATTATCTAAAACAAAAAGGCAAGCCTCTGCTAAATCATCAACAAATAAAAATTCTCTAAGAGGATTGCCAGTTCCCCAGCAAGTTACGGATTTGGAGTTTTTCTCTAGTGCATCAGAAAACTTTTTAATCAATGCTGGTAGGACATGACTATTAAGTTCATTATAGTTATCACCTGGTCCATATAAATTTGCGGGCATTAAGCAAATCGAATTAAATCCATATTGTATATTTAAAGCCTCGCATAATTTAATACCAGCTATTTTAGCTAAGGCATAAAATTCATTCGTTTTTTCTAATGAGCCTGACAAAAGAGCTTCTTCAGTAATTGGCTGAGTAGCGAATTTTGGATATATACAGCTACTTCCTAAAAATAATAACTTTTTTACTCCATACAATTTAGAAATCTCTATTAAATTTGTTTGAATTTTTAAATTTTCTAGTAAAAATTGTGCAGGATAATTTTTATTTGCAAGAATTCCTCCCACTTTTGCAGCAGCAATTATTACTACATCTGGTTTATGGATTTTAAACCATTCTTCGACTTTGAAATATACAGATAGATCAAGTTGATTTTTAGTGGGAATAAAAAAAGTAGTTCCATTGTATTTATCTTCTTTCTTTTTTTTTAAAAAAGCTCTATAAATTGCACTTCCTACCATCCCAGATGACCCTGCAATCAGAACTTTGAGATTACTTTCTTTTGATAAAATCATAGATCAAACTTATTTTTTATATCGTGCAAGAATATTTTCAAACAATACTATAAACAGTTATTTTTCACAAACTCCAATCTTATACTCATTAAGAATTGAAAAGAGTTAAAAATCTTATTAAATTAAAGGCTCAATATTTAAATTTGTTATCTACAAATCATATTAATGGAAAATATTTTTAATATTAAGAATTAGGCTTTTAAAAAAATTCTCCAATTTGAATTTATATATCAGCTTTCAATTTGTGAATGATTTAAATCGAATCCGTTTTGAATTAAGAATGACTTCCTCGAAACTATTTCTTTATCATTCTTAATCATTTCTGAGATAAGTTCCTCTAAAGTAATTTTAGGTTCCCAACCTAATTTCTGCTTCGCTTTTGTTGAATCCCCAAGCAACGAATCAACCTCAGTTGGTCTGAAGTATGTTTTATCTACCCTTATTACAACTTCTTTTGAATCTGACCTTCTTCCAAGCTCATTAATACCTTGTCCTTCCCATTCAATGCCTCCCCACCCTAATTCAATTGCGCTTAATTCAATAAATTCCCTAACGCTGGCTTGCCTTCCTGAAGAAATAACATAATCTTCAGGTTCATTTTGTTGAAGCATCCTCCATTGCAATTCGACATAATCTTTTGCATGTCCCCAATCTCGTTTTGAATCGAGATTACCAATATATAAACACTCTTGTATATTTTGATCAATTGCTGTCAAAGCCATTGTTATTTTTCTAGTTACAAAAGTTTCTCCTCTTCTAGGGCTCTCATGATTAAATAGGATTCCATTACACGCAAAGATGCCATAAGCTTCCCTATAGTTGATTGTTATCCAATATGCGTATAATTTTGCCACTCCATATGGACTCCTTGGATAAAAAGGAGTAGTTTCTCTTTGGGGAGTCTCATGAACTAAACCATAAAGTTCAGAAGTACTTGCTTGATATACTTTTGTATGGTTTTGCAATTCTAGAAGTTTTACGGCCTCAAGAATTCTTAAAGCCCCAAGTGCGTCACAGTTGGCAGTATATTCAGGCGATTCAAAACTAACAGCCACATGACTTTGCGCACCAAGATTATAAATCTCATGGGGCTTTATTTTCTTAATAATATCAATAATATTAGTGCTATCAGTTAGGTCTCCGTAATGCAAAAATAAATTCCTATCTAATTTGTGAGGATCTTGATATAAATGATCTATTCTTTCTGTGTTAAATGAGCTTGACCTTCTTTTTATTCCATGAACTTCATACCCTTTATTAAGTAAAAATTCAGCCAGATAACTGCCATCTTGTCCAGTAATACCTGTAATTAAAGCAATCTTTTTTTTCATACTTAAATATTAAGTTTATTCTTGTAAACAAAAATCAAACTTGACTTATTACTTTAAAAGTATTCACAATAAAAGACAAGATAAAAGTGCTTCTTGGGCATGCATTCTATTTTCAGCCTGTTCAAAAATCCTACTTTTTTTGCTTTCAAAAACTTCATCAGTAATTTCTTTAGTTCTATAAGCAGGTAGGCAATGAAGGACAATTGCATCATTTTCGGACTTCTTAAGTAAGCCACTATCTATTGTAAAACCCTTAAATTTTTTATCTTTCTCTATTTTCTTATTTTCTTCACCCATAGAAGACCAGACATCTGTGTAAAGAACATTTGCACCTAAAACAGCAGAATTAGGATCATTAGTAATTTTCAATAAATCCTTATTTTTATATATTTCATATGCTTTTTTTATCACCATAGGGTTCGGCTCATAACCTTTAGGACATGCAATTCTAACTTCTACATCAAGTAACGCACCACATAAAATAAGCGAATTCGCGACATTATTACCATCCCCAATAAAAGTTAAAGTCACATTTTCAAATCCTCCAAATTCTTCTTTAATGGTAAGAAAATCGGCTAAAGCCTGACAGGGATGTTCCAAGTCAGTCAAAGCATTAATAATTGGCTTTTTA
>MDSZ01103543.1_pt1 | contig 11597 bp, 13 predicted proteins | sample 811201 | NCBI WGS metagenome assembly MDSZ01 (sample SAMN05326647, study PRJNA326480) | marine metagenome | isolation source: seawater | place: Indian Ocean: North | collected 2010 | reverse complement strand
TCTTCTTCTAATAGTTCTGTGCCTTTAGTTATTAGGGCAGCTATAGGAAGGAGTTGGGGGCAGGGAGCACAACATAGCCAGGCTTTCCATTCTTTCTTTATGCATATTCCAGGAATCAAGATTGTTGCTCCGACAACACCACACGATGCAAAAGGCATTCTAGTTAGTAGTATTAGAGATAATAATCCAGTTATATTTATGGAGCATAGAATGCTATACGAGAATCAAGGATATGTGCCAACTCACAATTATACGGAAGAACTAGGGAAAGGAAGGGTTATAAGAGAAGGAACAGATATAACATTGGTAGGTGTAAGTTATACTGTAGTTGATTGTTTAAGAGCAGCTGAACTTCTGTCAACTATAGGGATTAATGCAGAAGTTATTGACCCAGTAAGTTTATACCCATTAGACTATGATCTAATAAGAAAATCATCAGAAAAAACAAAAAAATTAATTGTTGTAGATAACGGATGGTTAACTTGTAGCTTTGCTTCTGAAGTTATTTCTGATATTGCAATTAATTTAGAAAATATAACATGCAGAAAAATTGGTTACGCTGACTCTCCATGCCCTACTACAAAAAATTTGGAAGAAAACTTCTATCCAGATCCTGTAAAAATTGCTATTGAAGCTAATAAAATTTGTAATGTAAAAAAAGACTGGAAACCTGAAAAAACAACAAACATTGAAGTTGATTCTTTTAAGGGTCCATTCTAATATAAATAAACTAGTAATAAATATAAAGAGAATTATTTAATGAAAGCTTTTATAACAGGAATTTCAGGAATGGTTGGATCACATCTCGCTGAATATTTATTGGAAAATACAGATTGGGAAATCCACGGATTAATTAGATGGAGAAGTCCTTTAGACAACCTTGAAAATCTACTAAATTTAGCAAATAAAGGTCAGAGAGTTTTTTTCCATTATGGTGACTTAAGGGATGTCAAATCAATTAATAAAGTCATATCAGATGTAGTTCCTGATTTTACATTTCATTTAGCTGCGCAAAGTTATCCAAAGACAAGTTTTGATGCACCAATCGATACTTATGACACAAATATCTCTGGAACTTCAACAGTGCTTGATGCTATAAAAAGCTTCTCGCCTAATTCATTAGTACATGTGTGTGCATCTTCTGAAGTATTTGGCAGAGTATCTAAAGATAAAATTCCTATTAATGAAGAATGTAGTTTCCATCCAGCTTCTCCTTATGCAATATCTAAAGTAGGCACAGATTTGATTGGAAGATTTTATGCAGAAGCTTATGGTATGAATGTAATGACAACAAGAATGTTTACTCATACAGGGCCAAGAAGAGGAGATGTATTTGCAGAATCAACCTTTGCGAAACAAATTGCCATGGCTGAACAAAAAATTATAGATCCAGTAATAAAGGTTGGAAATTTAGAGTCTATGAGGACGATAGCTGATGTGAGGGACGCTGTGAAGGCTTATTATATGTTATTAACTGTAAATCCGATCGCTGGAGAATACTATAATATTGGCGGCAGTCATTCTTGTACGGTTAAAAAGATACTTGAAGATTTGATTTCTCTTTCAACAATTTCAAAAGATTTAAAAATTATAGAGGACAAAGATAGGTTAAGGCCTATCGACGCAGACCTCCAAGTCCCTGATACCTCTAAGTTTGAGAATCATACTGGATGGCGCCCCTCAATACCATACGAACAAACAATAGAAGATCTATTAAATTATTGGCGAGATATGGTGAAAAAGAATAATGGCGCATATTTAACTAGATAATAATGAATGACTTAAATTTATTAAAAAAATTTCCAAAAGACAAACCTTTTTTAGAACACAAAAATGCTGTATTAAGCGCTCCAGTAAGACATGTCTTTATGATAGGAGTTGTTTGGTTTTTAAAAAATCAATTTAATTGTAAAAGTATAAAACTATTAGAGATTGGATCATGGTTTGGTGCATCAACACTATCATGGGCTCAAGGATTAAAAGAATATTATAATTCTGAAGGCGAGATTACCTGCATTGACGCATGGGAACCTTTTTTTGATTTGTCACAACATTCTAATGAAGATTATGTTAAGGAAATGGAAGAATTACTAAGTAGCGATTATGCATACAATGTTTTTATTCATAATATGAATACACTTCCAAATGGAATAATAACAAACCACCATAGAGACAAAAGTACTAATATCCTACCAAAATTAGATTCAGATTCATTTGATATTATATTTATAGATGCTGATCATACATATGAACCTGTAAAAAAGGATATAAAGGAATCTCTTAGGTTAGTTAAAGATGGTGGGATTATATGTGGAGATGATTTAAATCTTCAATTACATGAGATAGATTCAGAAAATGCTAAGAAAAATAAAGACAAGGATTTTGTTAAAGATCCATTATCAAAAAAGAATTTTCACCCAGGCGTTACTTTAGCTGTAGAGGAATTTTTTGGGGAAGTTTCTTCATGGGGAGGATTTTGGGGTATGCAAAAAAAAGGAGATAATTGGGTTAAATTTTCTCTTAAAGATATGCAGGTTGTCTACCCAGAGCACTTTACTAAGGATCATATTCAAAAAGCTAAAGACCATTTTGATGATATCAAAGATTTAATATATTAATTCTATGAGTACTGAAAAATTAATTTCTATTCATCTAAATTCAAACAAAGCAGAAAACTTTGAAAAATTTATTCACTCAATTATAAAAAATACTAATAATATAGAGATTTTAGAAGTCCTTGTAAGCATTGATCAAGATGATAGTTATATGAAAGATAAGGTAAATGAAATAAATTCTAATTATCCAACGCTAATTACTTATTATGAAACCGACCTAATTAAAACTTTTGCAGATGCATGGAAACCATTAAATATTTTATTGTTAAATACTTCTGAAACTGTTAAGTACATTACTTGTATGTCTGACGACATTGAATTTGAAACAAAAGATTGGGATAAAATTATACTTAGTTATAATAATTATTTTGAAGATAACATATTTAGAATTAGATGTTCTAAATATAGAAATGAAGAGTACGTAGATATTTGGGAATGTGGCTATAAGCCAGATTCATATGCTTTTTATACAAAAAAATGGCTTGATATTGTTAGAATGTGGAATCCATGTATTGGGCCAGATTCTTTTCAAGAATGTATTTCGTTTTACATGAAAACGTATGGTCAAGAATATAATAGAGATGTAATTAATCAAGAAATTGTATTTAGAGGACAAGAAGTATCTTCAGGATTAAATTTTAAAAATAGAATAAATAGATCTAGAATATACTATAAAGCATTTTATAGACTAGTGTCGTATAGGATTCAAAAAATTGCATGTAAAAAATCTCATAACATTGTGTGCAATATTTCTAAAAAAAATACAAAAATTAGGAATATATCATTTATAAAATATTCATTTACAAACTTTATAAGAAGGTTTAATTTTTTTTATTACAGAGGTTCTCCAAATCACATAATAAACTCAAAAATAAAAAATATTGCCTATATTGCGTGGTGTTACATGGGCTTCTTAGATAATATATTAATTAAAATTACCTATTTTTTATATGATAAAAAAATTCTAAAAAAAATTATAAAAGATGAAAAGAAGATGAAACAAATTACAGACGTTATTGAATATGAAAGAATACCCTAAACTTACTGTAATTATTCCTTGCAAGAATGCTGGAAAAACAATACAAAAAACATTTGATTCCTTGAGAAATCAAAAATATAAAAACTTTGAATGCATAGTAATGGATGCTAATTCTACTGACAATACTATGGATATAGTAGAGAAAAATAGAGATATTATTCACACAGCTATTTCTGAAGATGACAAAGGCGGTCCAGATGCAGCTAATAAAGCGATAAAATTTTGTTCTGGCGATGCTATTGGTTTTTTATACGCAGATGACTACTTAGTAGAAAATGCATTAGAAGATATTGCAAATGCAATGGTAGATTTCCCAAAAAATGATGTATATTCATATGGATTATCTATAGAAGACTTAAATACACAAAAAAAAATTCTTGAATCATATTCAAAAAAAGATATATCGCTTTGCTTAAATAATGTTTTATTTAAGCACGTATTAAATCATTTCTATAGAAAACATGTTTTTGATAAAGTTGGACCATTTAAAGTATCAAATTTTAAAGGCACAATATTCTTTTCAAATGATAGGGAATTTCTTTTAAGGTTATGTTTAAATGATATGAAAAATTATGTTATTGAAAAGGTTCTTTATAAAATGACTACTCATAAAGAATCTTTTACGGGAAGTAGAAAAAATATTGTCATAATAAGAGAAGAGCATATTGATTTTGGCAACTATTTCTTAAAAAACTATAACTTGTCTGTTTATAAAAAAAATAAATTACTCTTATTTGTTGCTCATAACTTAGCATTATTATTTGTTTGGTATTTGATAACCCTTAAACTTAAAGATGCTATAAATATATTTATAGAAGGGTACTCGTTAAGAGGCTTTTATTGGATTATTGATATCATAGTAAGGCCTTTAAGTGAAATTAGATATAGGATGTCAGTTAAATATTGGTTTTAATAAACCTTAGTTTAAATTATAATCACCCTTTACTTTTTTAGATAGGATTAAGATGATTATATCGAGAGCTCCTTTTAGAATATCCTTTTTTGGTGGAGGCACCGATTATCCTGAATGGTATAAAGAAAATGGTGGTAAATTCTTATCTTTAGCTATTGATAAATATGCTTATCTAACCATACGTGTTAAATCATCTCTTATAGAAAAAAGATTTCGTGTTGCATGGAGATTATCTGAGGATGTTCCAAAAGTAAGTATGATAAAACACCCAATAGTTAGAGAAAGTTTGCTAGAGATGAATTTTGATAAGGGGGTTGATATATCTTATATAGGAGATCTGCCTGGAGGTACTGGCATGGGATCAAGTTCTGCATTTACAGTTGCATTGAACCATGGGTTACTTGCAACTCTAGATAAAAACCCAACACCATATGAGCTAGCGGAAATTTCTTATAAAATAGAAAGAAATAAGTTAGATGAAGTAATTGGAATTCAGGATCAGATTGCAAGTGCCTTCGGTGGTTTTAATTATGTGAATATACAAAAAGATGGAAAATATAATCTGCAAGAGGTTTTATTAGACAGAGAAGATTTAGAAAATTTTTTAGATAGAATTATTCTAGTTTATACAGGTATTTCAAGAAGAGCTTCTTCTGTTGCAGAACAACAAATAGAAGATATAAAAAAGAAAAAAGATATATTACATGAAATGCAGGATATGGTTACCGAAGGATACGATTATCTAACCTCTGGAAATCTTGATGATTTTGGCTCCTTACTAGGTAAGTCATGGGAGTTAAAAAGAAGCATATCAAATGTTATTTCTAATATTCATATTGATGAATTATATGAACGAGGAGTTAAGAATGGGGCGCTTGGAGGCAAATTACTTGGAGCAGGGTCTGGAGGCTTTTTAATGTTTTTCTGCAAAGATGGTCAAAGAAAAAATATTGAAAAATGTTTCGATAATGAGATGATAGTTCCATTTAGTATTTCAGAATCAGGAAGTAAAATAATCTATAATGAGTGAAGTGATGAGCTACTATAAAAATAAAAATGTTTTAGTAACTGGTGGCACAGGCTTAATTGGACGGCCTCTTCTACAGCTATTACTGGATTCTGGAGCAAATGTGACTTGTGTATCATTAGATAAACCTAGCGATATTGATGGAAGAGTTAATTTTGTTAAAGCTGACCTTAGAAATTTTGATAACTGTCTTTCCGTATGTAAGAACCAACAGATTGTATTTAATCTAGTTGGCATAAAAGGATCGCCTAAGATGTGTGCTGAAAGACCAGCAAGTTTTTTTGTACCAACTATTATGTTCTCAATTAATATGATGGAAGCAGCAAGGCAGGCAAATGTTGAGCGTTATTTATTTACGAGTAGTATTGGAGTTTATCACCCAGCAGAAGTATTTAATGAAGATGATATGTGGAAAACTTTTCCTTCTGAGAATGATAGAATTCCTGGATGGTCAAAAAGAATTGGTGAATTGCAAGCAGAGGCATACGAAATAGAATATAAATGGGAAAATATTTCAATTGTGAGACCTGCAAATGTATATGGGCCATATGATAATTTTGATCCAGAAAATGCGATGGTTATTCCTAGCCTTATTAGTAGAGCAGTTTCTGGAGAAAGGCCTTTAAAGGTATGGGGTGATGGGAGTCCAGTCAGAGATTTTATTTATGCAAAGGATGTTGCTGTTGGAATGATGAAAGTTTTAGAGTCAGGGTATAATAAACCTGTCAACCTTGGAAGTGGTGAGGGCGTAAAGATTAAAGAAATTGCTGAAACTATTGCTAGTTTAATGCCTGATGAATGCAAAATAGAATGGGATGTATCAAAACCATCAGGTGATAGACAGAGAATTATGAATACAGAAAGAGCGTTAGATCTTGGAATATCAGCCGAAACAGATTTAAAACAAGGTATCAAAGAGACTATAGACTGGTATAATAGACATATTAGTTTAGAGTCTGGAAGGTATAATGCATTTACAGATAAAACTTATACATAAATTTTAAATAGGGGAAAAAAATGTCAAAGAAGGCGCTTATATTAACTTGGGAAAAATATCAGGACCATGAAGTAATTTACCCTTACTACCGTGTACAAGGCGAAGGTTTTGAGTGTGATATTATGACAAATATAATAGGTAGAGTGCATGGTTATCTAGGCACTTATAATGAGTCAACACAAAGTGTATTTGACTTAGATGATCCAAAAAAATATGAGAAGCATATGGCTGATTATGATTTGCTTATTATTCCTGGTGGAGTTAAAGCTCTAGAGTATCTTAGACAACAAACTAATGCTCTAAAATTTATTAATGAATGGGACTCTAAAGGAAAAGTAATTGCATGTATATGCCACGGAGCGCAATTATTAATTTCTGCAAAAATAACTAAGGGAAGAGATGTCTCGGGTTATTACAGCATAAAAGATGATATTATAAATTCAGGAGCCAACTATGTTGATGGAGAAGCTGTTGTATCTAAAAATTTAGTTACATGCCCTCACTATAAGTGGATGGGACAATGGATGAATAAGGTTTTCGAAGTATATAACAATGAAAATGGTAAATAATCAAACAGAATACAAAAACGTTATTGTAAATAAGCCCTGGGGTTATGAATATCTAGCTTATGAAAATAAACATGTAGGCTTATGGTTCCTACATATAGAAGAAGGTCAAGAAACTTCATTACATTGTCATCCAAAAAAAGACACTGGACTTATAGTCCTTGATGGAGTCGTAGATGTGTCGTTTCTTAATGATATAAACAGGCTTAATACTGGAAGGAAAATAATGATAAGGAAAGGTTTATTTCATTCTACAAAATCTTTATCAGAGGGTGGTGCAAATATATTTGAAATTGAAACACCAAAAATAAAACATGATTTAGTACGTTTAGAAGATAAGTATGGAAGAAAGGCAAAGCCATATGAAGGCAAGACTAGCGAAATGGAAAAAACAAGAGAATGCATTTTTTTTAAAGATCCAAAGAAAAATGAAAAAAATACATATATTTTTTCAAATTGTAAAATTTTTGTCGAAAGTATTGCGAAAAAAGAAGATTTTATGAAATTTGAAGACCATGAAAATGTTATTTTTTTAAATGGCGGAATTATGACAAAAGAAAAAGATATTCTAATTGCAAGTCCTGGAAATGTAATTGCTGCACACATAGTAAAAAGGCTATTAGGTACTTTTGATCAAGTACACCCAGATACCGTAATTATGATTATACAATCATTGAGCTCTCGACCATAATTTATAATGGATCCTACAAGCTCTCACCCTGTCCCACCAGGTTTTGAAAATGAATTAAATAATATAGCTATTGACTTTGATGGAGTAATACATAATTTTGATAAAGGGTGGCATGATGGAACATGTTATGGAGACCCTATACCAGGCGCTATTGAGGCGATTAAAAAACTATCGAAAAAATATAAGATTATTATTTTTACAGCAAAGGCTAAACCGAATAGACCACTTGTTGACGGAAAGACAGGAATAGAGCTAGTTAGACTATGGTTGATGAAGTACGATATTTTGGATTGCATTTCTGAAATAACAAGTGAAAAGCCACATGCCCAATTATATATTGATGATAATGCGTATAGATTTATAGATTGGGAAGAAGCACTAAAAGATTTGGAGGATCTTATTTGACAGATTATAGATTAAAAGTTTTTAAGAAAGCCTCATTATGTAGACATTTTGAGGAGATGGCTTTTCGTGCAATAAAAGAAAAAATTATTAAGTACCCTGTTTACTTGTCTTCTGGACAAGAATATATTTCCTCTTCTCTTGCAACAATACTAGAAGATTACCCAAGCTCTCCTGACATCTTTATTCAACACCGTGGACATTCAACATATTTAGCTTTTGGAGGTGATATTCCATCTTTAATAAGAGAATTATTAGGTAAGACAGACGGATGTGCAAATGGTATGGGAGGCTCAGCGTCAATACAATGTAAAGAAAAAAACATATATGGCCATGACGGGCTAATGGGAAATCAAATTCCAATTGCAGTAGGAGCATGTTTTGCTAGCAAGAATCCCACAATTGCTTTTGTTGGTGATTCTGCGGCAGAAGAGGACTATGTTTTAAGTTCAATTGGCTGGGCAGCGACAAAGAATTTACCTATAATATTTATAGTTGAAGATAATAACCTATCAATATTAACTGAAAAAAAAGTTAGGAGATCTTGGGAGATTCATGATATTGGAAATGCTTTTGGAATAGAGAGCTATAATATCTCTGATGAGCCAAATGATATTAAAAAACATTTAAAAGATCCTTTTAGCAAACCTTTATTACTAAATATTAATACTGAAAGAAAATATTGGCATGCAGGAGCAGGTATCGACGGCGATACATTTGATAGATATGCAGATGAAATGGAAGGGATAGGAGAAGAAGCTTTAAAAATTGATAATCAGATAAAAAACTATATAGAGAAAGAATGGGAAAAACAGTTAGAGAAACAATAAAGGAATTAACAAGAAAACATTTACTAGAAAAGAAAAGCTTATGTTTTGGACAATGCCTTACTGCTGTAGGATGGGTAGGAGGCACTTTGCCAGAACTTTATGAAGATGATGGTATGGTGGAAGTTACAACTGCTGATGTAGCAAATGGTGGTTTTGTTGTTGGTGCAGGCCTTAAAGGAGTAAGGCCAATTTATGTTGTACGTTATCAGGGGTTTCAATGGTATAACGCACCTATCATTATAAATTATGCATGCAAAAGTAAAGAGTTATGGGGAGTACCTTGTCCTATATTTGTAAGAAGTATTGCTATGGAAGGAGGTATTGGTCCTGTAGCAGGCTCTTCTCATCATTCCTTGTATCAGAGAATGCCAGGTGCAAAAATCTTATCACCTATGACACCTGCCGAGTTTAGATATTGTTACGAAGAGTTTATGCAAGATGATGAAGTATATTATATATCTGAACATCGAAGAAGTTATGATAATGAAAACGAGTTAGAAAATATTATTTTTCCTGAATCTGACTTCACTTTATTTCCTATTTCAGTTACAAGATTTGATGCAGAAAAAGCAAGACTAATCTTAAAAGATGAAGGTTATAGAATAAATATTATTCATCAGCTATGGATAAAGCCGTTTAAATTTTTAGACGAATGGAAGAATGCGCTTGATAACTGTAAATATGGTGGTTTAGTATTAGATGATGATTATGAAGAAGGTGTCGCAAGTAGTATTGCACATCAAATGATGATTAAAAGTAAAAAAAAGGTCTATACCTTAGGCTTAGAGCATAGATCAGCTGGTTTTCACAAAGACGTTGATAATTTACCACCATCTCCAGAACTAATAGCGGAAACAGTGAAGAATATTATTAAAGATGAAAGATAAAGTATTAACCATAGGTAAAACTGGCGGTCTTGTATATAATTTAGCCAAATATTTCTTTTCAAAGGAACACACACTTTTTATAAATTTTGCAAGTGATGTCGAAAATAAATAAAGTTTTTGCAATTCAATGTTATGGCCCAAGTGGAACAACGCTTCTTCACAGTTTAATGGACGAACACCCTGAAATAATTTCAATGCCATTACTTTACCCAATACCAATATACTATTTATGGGATGAATATTTAGATGGCAAGGATAAAACTTCTGAACTAATTAAAAAAACTATAAAAGAAAACTTACCTGTATTATTTGAACCAAACAATGCAGGTGGTGACCCTAGCTTGTTACGCATGGGTGAAAATGAAGATAAAATTATAAAAGTTGATCAAGAAAATTTTTTCTCAAACCTTGATAACTATTTTTCAAATATTAGAGATATCACAAGAAAAGATTTTTTATTAGGAATTTATATTGCTTATAACAAATGTTATCGAAGAGATTTAGATAAAATAAAATACCTCTGCTTTCCTTTACACGATCAACCAAAGAAACATGCCGAGTATTTAAGAAATGATTTCAATGATGTGAAAATATTACATGTAATTAGAAATCCAGTTAAATCGATTGCTTCAATAATTAAACATATTAACTCAAATCAGCAAAAATTTTCATTATTTAAAAGTTTAATACATAGCGCTGTTTCAAATATAACTTTGGAGCTTAGAGAACATTGGGAAGAAAAAAATTATCGTGTATATGGTAAAACACCATATCTGCAAGATGATTCAATTGTACAGTCAAGATATATAAGGCTTGAAGATATACACTTAAATAGAGAAAAAGTAATGAAGAAAATAACCCACTGGCTAAATATAAGAAATAATCCAGTTTTATCTAGATCAACTTTCATGGGTTTGCTCTGGCATAACAGGTCAGAGTCAATAAAGGTAAGTGGTACATCAAAAAAAATTATATCTCAAAAACAAAATAAATATATCAATATAATTGATGAGTTTAGATTAAAATTACTATGTAGAAATGAGTTAGAATACTTCAGGTATTATAAATTTAATTTCCTTGATAAATTTAATATATGCTTCATTTTGCCAATATTAATTTTTTTACCTTTTAAATGTGACTTTAACTTTGTTAGGCTAAAATATAGGCTTAGTGCAATGCAGCGGAATTTTTCAAATAAGGAAACTCCGGTACATTTAAAATTCTTCACGAAAAGAGATAAAAACATTGACCATTTTCTTGCAATGCTTGAGTGGGTTTTATTAAACCATGTAAATAATATACTACAGGAAAATGAGCTTATAAAATATAAGAACCAAACAGGTTTGAAATTGATAGATGTTGGAGTTTTTATTTTTACCTTTCCTTTTTTTATACTTAGACTAATACTAAATTATTTTCTATTTAGGTTTGCATTACTGAAAATTTGGGTCAAGCTAATTTTTTTAAAAGAAGAGATTAGTTTAATTTCTCTTGAATAGTTAAGGTAAGTCTGCGCACCATATTTTTGTCATATAGGGTACTTCGAAATAGTCTTCTGGATCTAAAAAATCATGAATGTCAGATATGATTTTTTCAAAATTATTACCAGACTGTCTGTTTAAGGTTTCAT
>MDSZ01020176.1_pt1 | contig 11599 bp, 6 predicted proteins | sample 811201 | NCBI WGS metagenome assembly MDSZ01 (sample SAMN05326647, study PRJNA326480) | marine metagenome | isolation source: seawater | place: Indian Ocean: North | collected 2010 | reverse complement strand
TTCAGGCCGCCTGAATACTCACCGTACCCTATGTAGGCGTTTGGATCAGTCAAAGATATCACAGCACCTGAACCTACATCTGCGGCGACCGTCGCTAACTGCTCACCTGTCGACAGGTCGTAAAGAAAACACTTTCCTAACGCAGGTGACCCGGCTGAATCTCTGTATGCTTGGACCACAAGCATGGTCCACTTTGTCTTATGAGTGCTTATGTTTATCTGTTGTGTTGCGTTTGTTCCACCGTTACTGTTATGCCGTACTTCTAGTGTGTTGGTATCTGCGTAACCTACCGAAAATGTAGATGACGATGTCCCTGGTTCACCAATTTGAAAAAGCGATTTAGCATTTCCTGGATTTGACCTTATCTTGAATATGTAGGTTATCGCATTTTCAGAACCAGCTGGGGCTGAGGCCTCAGTGGCCGTCAAGGCAGATGGATTCAAAGGAGCAGCTTGTTCCCTAACGAGAAACTTTCTATCGCTAGCAGCGGTACCAGCATCATCAAGACCGCTAAGAGGTAGAGCAAATCCTCTCTGCTTTTCTGGTGCCACAATGTTTAGACCATCCTCAACTTTGAATGTTGAGTATATGGTAGAACCGTATATGTTGAAATCTTTCAGGCCGCTGGTAGACGGTATGAATTTTCCGCTAGCAGCTGGTACTCCTTTGACAACTTGGTATTGTAAACTCTCGTTGGTAGCATCAGCAACATGGCTGTTGCTGACATCTCCTGTCTTTACGAACTCGTTAAGTCTTACATACGAAAGCAAAGGAGCTTCAAGGAGACCATCAGCTGTCTGGATGGTGGAGTTCTTGAGTATTGATGAGAACAGAGTCTGTCTGGTATTTTTCATTCGTACTCACCTACTGTAAAAGTGTCGCCAAATACAATTGAACCTGCTCTATCCCCAAAGTAAAATCCCTTCGCGGCAGTCTTCTCAATGGGGTTAGTTATGTCATTACAGGATGAGCTGTTCAGCAACCTTAATGCGTTCATTATATCATCTTCGTTGTGAATGGAAACCTGCTTGTAAACTAAGTCATGGTAGTCAGTCTCTATCAGCGGGCTGTCCTGCACTTGCCTTATATCTTGAAAGGCATCGATGTACAAATTACTTGATAGCGCATTAGGCTCGTCTGGCGGCGGGTTTCTGCCTATCGCCACAGAACCGAATTTAGTTCTTGTGACATTGTATATTTCCTGCACTGCAGCTGTTGAAAGTTTTTTCTTCCACAAACCAACCTGTGTTATATTACCACGGAACGGACTGTTTCTTTCTCTGTTATTTCCTATCCTAGCAACTCCAGCATCAACAACTCCTGGAGATACGAGGTCAGCGTCTTGAACGGCCCAATTGCTGTAAAAGGTAGAGATACCATCGATCCTAGTAGCCGGTTGTTCGGCTCCGTCTATCCAGAACTGAACCTCTACAGTAGTGCGACCAGCATCATCCGCTGGATCGCCGTTGTTGTAGCCAGCCCCTGTGTTGTTTATTATCTTTATACCACAAGCGATGTGGTGATAGTTTCCATCGTGTAAGAAGTCACCAGCACCTAATGCTCTGGTGACATATTTTCCAGAGTCCGGTGATGAGTATGTTCCGCTAGTGTAAACATTTGGGCTTATGTCTGCTAACTCAACTCTCAGATAGTGAGTACCTGCCTCATTCGTATACATTAATTGAAAATTTGAACCCACTGTTCCACCTTGGGCAGCCCCTAAAGCAAATACAAAGGCAGAGCTGGTGCTTTCTAGGCCGGCTCCTATGTCCGTATACTTTACCCATGCAGTGAATGTAAATTCCATTGTAGGGTGAGAAGGATTACCAGAACCGATGAGATTGTTGAAGTATGATAAACTACCTACTGTTGCGCACTCTATGCCTTGATCTACAAAATCGCTGCCGCCGAATCTACCGGAACCAGCATACGAGAACACGTTAAATGTATTCTGACCTCCGACAACTTCAGACACTATATTATAGCCATCCGGTGCAACACCGGGAGAGCCTCTATATGTGATTGGCGTTCTCTGACCTGAAGGACCTTGGTCAGTTGGGGTCGCATCTGTTTTCAAGAACATGATGTTGTTATTGGCATCTGCCTCTGTGTAGGTGGAGCCTCCTATATTAGATGCAGTCAAAAACCACCTGAACCCAGGTCCCATGATGGGGGCGGTATATACTGAACGTGTGTGAACTAGAGGAGCATCCAAGAATGGAAGCTCCTGCGGGTCACTTAACTTCCAGGTGTCAGTAATCGGCTTGCTTCCCCAGGGCCTTTCTGAATACGGGCCATTTAGTCCTGCTCTAAAAGTCCTACCTTCAAACCTTAAGTCCTTGTACCCTAGTAGTTCTCTTCTAATGTCTAGAGGCTCAATCACACCATCGAACTCGTGCTTTGGTAGAGAGCCAAGGTTCCACAAGTTGCTAGGATACATAAGGGTACCCTCATCCTGTATGAAAGTCACAGGATTAAAGTCAACCAAGTCGACTAACGGCTCCAACTGAGGTGTTACTGGTGGCTGTCCAAAAGTTGTTCTCTCCAAATCAAAAACAAATCTTTGCTCAAAGACATCCTGATCTTCTCTTAAGTCCGTAAGCTCGTTGTTAAGCGTGATTGTGTCATCAAAAGTATCACGCATCCTAACACCGTTTCTGAATATGCCAAAAGTGTCACCAGATCTCATCGTAGGATTTATCCTGTTGATAAACAAGTCAGATGTATTTACGTTTAGACCTTGATGATACGGAATAAGCTGTTCTCTTTCAGTTGCTCTGGACCCTTTTGTTAAACTGCCGCTAAGAACTCTTTGACTTTGTGACATGCTTTAGTACCTCTTTATGGTAGCGATAAGTTGCCTGAGCAAAATCACACCCTTTAAATTTCTTCTATTGTTTTCGCCAAGGTAAACGTCACCTGAACCGTACGCAACCCTTGCTCTTTCAAGAGCATGAGGCTCCACCACCATGTTGAACCCTAGATAATTTGTTTTCTTAGGTATGAGCTCCTCCACAAGAACATCAAACGACTCATCAAGCCATCTAAAGAATTCAAAAAATGCAGTATAGTTTACGTTACCTTCGAGACGATTGAAGTAAATTTCTCTCAGGCGTCGAAGACCTTGATACTCTGTGGCATACATGTTTTCAGGACCGCCAATCACCCTTTCTAAAGATTCTAAAGTTGCAAATATTTTCATGATGTCTTCGTTAAGTGCTTGAACTACAGAGAATTCTATCGAGAAACGGACATCGTCTTGTGGCTTGAGGTCAGGTGGTAGTCTGTGAACTGGCGCGACCATGGAATCAAATTCTTCTATGTTTGCAGGCTGAGCGAATGCTGTGACTCTTACCTTATTATCCTCAACCACTTCGTCAAATATCGGAGATATGATTGAGAAATCAAATCTTTCAGGCTTTATTATCTGCTTGTTCGCTTCGGCACCTCTGATACGTGGCTCATTTTTGTTTATGGTTCCTGACAACAGATTCTGCTGTGAGAAATCTACAAGAGAAATATTTCCTGAAGAATCGGATCCTGTTATAGGTTGATCTGTTGAAACGTCCATGCGTAACCGCTCGAAAGATCCTGTTACCTCTGTATTGAAACCAAAGTTTACGAGAGGGTCTTCTACGCCGAGAGACAAAAAGCTCCTTGCGTGTTCCTTCACTTCTTTACTAGTGAGTGCCTTTGACCAGAACCTGTAGTGTCCTGCCTTACCTGAGAACCTAGTAGTTCTTGCTTTAGCAGGTGCAGCGCTGTGATTTAAGAAGTAATTCTTTGTGGTGTCTAGAGTCTGATTGCCAACGACCATAAACGACCCTGAGGCGTTCTGTGTAACAGGGCCGGTTGGGTTATCCTTTTGCTGGAATGCGTTGGGGATTTCACCGGCTGCTGTCATATCTGATTCTAAGAACAGTGATGAAGTTGTGTGAAACTCCAGAATCTCTCCAAATTCCTGCCTTCCTAAATTTATAAAGTAGCTAGAAGAAAGCTCACTTTTTATCTCATCGTTTCTTTGTCGACCTACAGAAACGTACCACTTATTACCATCAAAGATGTTTGCTCCTGTTAGAACAAGAGAAAGAGTCTTGTCTGTAGATTTAAAGCCAGGCCGACAATAAAGCGTAAGCTTTTGATTATCAACATCCTCATCTATGCTGGGGTCTGCTACAAGGTTAAGTACCACGCCGTGAGTGGCGGTGGATCCAGTGACATGAAGTCTGAAAATACTCTGTGCAGAAGTGTAATCTCTAGCAAGAGGAAACTTAAATCGTCCTTCCAGGGTCCAGCTTCCAGACGTCAAGAGACCATCGTTTTCGTTGTTAGAAACGCCGTGCGGCTTGAACAAGTCTTTTCTCACAAACGTTCCAGCTGGTGAAGGAGTCCCTACCTCAATTCTAGAAGAGCTCAAGTATGTACCGATGATGTTGGGCTTTGATGAAAAACCCTGGGCGTCCGTAGGCGCTGTTGGAGAGAACGTTAAGCTTCCTGAGAAATCTGCCAGTGTTGATATCTCTGTTATCCGACGGCGGTTATTTCCAAGATGCAGCTTGTGAGAACCCCCATGCTCAACAAACCTAAAGACTCTGTCGGGGTCTATGCCTGATGATCTAAATAACGACTTGATGGAATACTTGGTACCCTTCGAAGATATGACATCTCTCATATTGGTCAGTATTCTTCGCCAAATTTGGTTCTGTAAATCTTTTAGACCAGATGTCGGAGTTGAGAAAACCTCTTCACCGGAAAAGAATTGATCGTAGTTGGCGTTCCTAAAGAAGTTAGGCAGTTCAAATCCATAATACTCTGAAAGAAACGGAAGCATCTGCTCGCTAATGCCGTCACCCGACTCGTAGTCTACATGAACTAACTCTGACACATGATCGACCATCATTTTTAATTCGTCAAAAGTCCTGGCCCAGATGAACAAAAGAGCAGAGATTATTTGAGGTTGCCCTATCTTGGCTCCGCCTGGTGCAGAAAAAGTAGCAGAGTCTGCATTCATTATTCCGTCGTATGTAGAGCCTTCTAAGGAATCTCCTGTCGAAGCCATTGAGGCTCGAGCAACCTCAAGGTAGTGCTTAGGTATTAGCTTAGTAATAAGATTAGGATTGTTCTCGTCGTATTGAGAAGCTGATAACAGCAAGTTCTCATTCAAGTTCAGAACATCAGGGTGTCCAGGAAAGAGAGTCGGGCTTACATTGCTAACAGAAAATGTGTTTAGCGAAGCGTATGGTTTCTCAGCTCTTATGACCTGATCGTAATTTGATATTCTAGAATGCAAGCTGTTACCAGAATGATCTAAAACAGTATCGTTGTTTCTGTAAGAACCTGTTGCTTCGTTAAATCTTAAATTCAGCTTCAGATTTTCTTCAGCAAAAACGTCTCTTTTGATGAACCTTTCTCGCTGTGATGCGTCTCTTATTTCATGAAACACTCTAAAGTTGTCTATTGACCCAGATAGCGTTGCGGTCGGTACAAAAGATCCGACAGCAGATCCAGACCCGATAATCAGAGAGTTGCCAGATGTGTTAACAGACGCAAAGGCTGCTCTTTGACTTGAAGCAACAACACTCGCGTTATTATATATGAAAGCTTTCTTCACTCCAAGAGAAGGATCGTATGCAAAGCCGAGGTGCGAAAATTTTCCTTTTTGAATCTCTGTCTTTGTAGAGACTCTCAAGGACCCACTAACAATCACAAAGTTTAGATTAACATTTTTGTCGGCCAATGTAGAAGAATCAAAGTAAGCTGCGTAACCCACATTCTCAGGTGAGACATGGTGAAATAAAAACTGCTTTTCGCTGGCGGCATTCGGTATTGCGACATCAACCTCAACAAAAAGTGGGTTAGTCGTTGGATTTAGTACGGTGTTTCCGTCGTTTCTTCTTGATATGGAAGGGAATATTACACCTGCTTTGTCCTTAACTTCTATGAACTTGCTGTCACCTTTGAAGGTTAGGTACCCTGTGTATTTAGGGTAGTTGTCCAGAATATGCTTTTCGAAACCTGTTAAATCATCTAGCCAATCTTCGTATTCTGATTTTGTACCATCAAAGGGAAACAAGTTTATGATTTTTTCAAACGCAATATTAACGTTCGTTGCAGCAGAAGAAAAGAAAGTGTGGTTTTCAAATTTAGAAAAGTCAAGGTTTAGCTGTTGTGAGCTTCTCAATGGAGAACCTGGCGGGTCAAACCTGAAAGAACCAGTAGTACTAGTTGGTACTGCACCTGACATAGTGTTTTGACTTTGCTCTCTCAATATACCTGTGGTGTTCGTAAATCTTCTTACGACAGAGGGAGTAAAGAGTTTCTGGTTTTGAAAAATGCTTGACTTTCTAGACATTCTAAACTATCCTAAAGGAGACGCCCTCTAATTTGACCAACCTCTCTATCCCGAAATCATTCAAGAGTAAGTCTATATGGTGAGTCCTACCTTTCGGTAAGCCAGCAGTCAGGAAGCTAATGTACATTCCGTCAGAGTCTGTAGAAAGCTTCGTGGAGTTTCTTGTTTTGTCAAAAGGAACGATGACCTTTCCAGACTCAGAATCTACGACTCGATAATGTGCTGAATCTAGAACAAGAGATTTTTTTGAGCGTGGTAGTTTATAAGCTTGGTCGGTAGCTGCGTAATCAAGGTCTTCAATGAAGAGCCTTATTGTTAATTCTGTTCCAGACTTATATTCTGGTTGAGCCCCTACTGGTGTCACATGGAGACGTCTGTTGGTAAATCCAGATGTTGATCTCAACGGCTTTGTTATCTTAACTGATCCCGTATAGAAGCCGACAGTCAGGTCGTTAGTCGACCATATTTCCTGAAGCTCAACTTCTCCTCTAGTCTTAGGAGTGTCTCCAAAGAATGTTGTGTTGAACTCTTTAAGGTTAAAGCTGGCTGAATAAACTCCTGTCATACCTGCACCTGTTGTTGAGCCGGTGTGCTGAGAGGCCTGAACGACCAAAGTCGTTTCGTTGTTTGTTCCTGAGCCTGAGACAAATCTTACTTTCAAACTGCTAGGGCCTACAACTTCAGTTAAAGAATTGTCACTTATTAAGTTAGTTGGCTTGCCTGATTCAAAATTCTTGAGAAACAATGTAGAAGGAACGTTGAATTGCAAATCCAGGTGCCTGTCTCTTATGCTATCGTCCCAAGTCAAAAGTATTCTAGGTTTGAGGTATGGGTTCTTTGACTGCTTTGACAAGAACCTTTTTACGAAGCGGGTCTTTGAATCACTCTCATCGCTTCCGCTAAATGCGATTCTAAAACCTTTGTTAGGTAAGTTACCAGCAAGCGATGATGAAACAGCTTTCGTAACATCAAGAAACAAATCACCAGGTCCATCATCGAAATATTTCGTTGCTCCAAAATCAAGTAACGACGCACCGACTGTACCTGACACGTAATAATCAACGTCAGCCTGGCCTAAGATCCCTGACTTTCCTGAGCCTGACATATTCCATGTAACGTTGGCTCCTCCTGTGTAGGATGCTGTTATGTAATTTGCGACACCAACATCTGAAAAACTACCAACGCTCGTACCGGCACCTTCATCAAAGCCTACAGCCAGAGGATAACAAACCACGCTAAAATTTCTAGGAACAGGAGTGCCTGTTGGCACCTCAAACAATTGAAGCTCCGCTTTGAAGCTGTTGCTGTTTATGTCCAGGTTCTTTGCTAGTAGGGGCTCTACATTATCATAGTCAAACTTAATGAGTATCCTGCTCAGCTCCTCTACGGAAGATGTCAATCTCGTGCCAGCAACTGTTATGGATGACTCATCATAAAGCCGAAAAAGATCTAAGGTACCAGCTCGACCTAAGTTTGCGTCCGTTGCTCTAAACTTATTAGATATTATTTTGTCTGTGATATATGTGTCTGCACTTGCTGTTAAAATATAGAATGACATTTACACTACCGCCTATCTTACTGTCACTACAATGTCATCTGCAGGAAACTTCAACTCGAACATCGAACCGGGAGGACCGACGATCATTTCTTGGAAGGTATTCGCGTTGACGTTGAAAGATGTACCGCTGTAAGTTCTGTTTTGTATAGTCCCTCTCAGATTGACGACCTCAAAATTGACCAATGATATAACTCCTTCAGAATTTAGAATGGAATTCATTATATCTGATTTTGGAATAGGTTGATCGATTTGCATATTTCTTGTGTCTAAGAGGTTTCTCAAATTTAGAATAACAGACTGGGCAACCTGACCTTTATTTGAGTTTGGATGAGCAACGATATCAATATTCACGCCGATATTGACGATCATCGCATCAAGTATATCGTAGGCATCGCTGACTGCTCTGAATTCGTTTAGGTATTTCCTAAGGTTTTTCTTTAGTGTGTCAGAAGATGTCTTCAGAGCACCTCTCCTGTCCCTGGAAACAATGAATATTTGCGATGCCAGTGAGTTTATAGGGTTCGGTCTTATGCCGACTCTGTAAACTCTGCCAAATTCATTTGGTAAGGTGTATATTCTTGCAATCAAGTCTGACTTTGTAACTATTCTTGATTGACTGTTTCTGCTAGCAGGTATCTGTGATCGCAGCTCCTCTATAGTTGGAGCCCTATCACCATCTAAAGCAGGAAGGGGATTAGTTACGTCTATGCTAGCTCTCACCTTCTGAGCTTCTGCAGCTGAGGCTCTAGATGAAAACTTTAGGAACAACCTTGATACTGTTCTAATAGTGTCAGAACCAACGTTATGTCTTAATCCACCTCCAGCCCTGTAGGTAACAGTGATTGTTGTGTTTCTAGGTGCTATCCCCAGAGTCTGAGTTTGCATCAACTTGTTTGGATCAATCGTGAATCGAGTGAAAGTCTTCTTTCCGTATAAGGGAAGAGCCAACTCGGAAGGGTCAGGTAGAAGGTCATTGTCTGTGCTTAAGGCGTCGCCGGAGCCGAACTGTAGGGTCGTAAGTTTGGTATCATAATCATACTCAGTGATAAATCGATAAGGAGCCGGAGAAACTTCTAGATTGTGAGACACATCATCTTTGTCAGCAGTGACATTTAAAACTCGCTTAAATACAGTGTCCTGAGAGAGAGCTTCAACCTCGTAATATTCGTTACCATCTGTGTCTCTTACACTGACAACTGACGTGACATTCTCATCAGGTAAAGTGATCCTTCTAAATGCTTTCTTGATATTCGGTATCACGAACGATTCATCTTTCCTAGTACCAGATATTGCTAACCCAGTTCGGGTTACCACAAAAGATGTTGGGTCATTGTTCACATCTGTCTCTACGACAACTGAACTGTAGAGATAATTTCCGTCTAGGTCTTTTTCACCGAAGTCAAGATTTTCCATTAGTGAAAATGAGACTCCATCGTTAGAAACGAAAGTTGTTCTTGCTTCAACAACAGGAAGAACATTTCTCTTGGGTATTATTTTTCCGTCAAAAGATTCAGCCGGCACCTCAAAGTAAATCTTTACCATCACAACCGCAGGATTCGCTCCTCTAGCTTTTACGCCAGCATTTCTCAGGTGCCTCTTTATATTTCTGTTCTCTACAGCAGTTGACCAATTTAGCTCGTTAAACTGGTGATCCAGATAATACGACATTGTATCACCAACATAAGAAGCCATGTCAAGCAAAAGGCCTCCTAAGCCTGGCTCTGTAAAGTCTTGTATCTTATCTGAAAAGAAAAGTTTTGCGTGAGCAAAAAGTTCATTCCTGAATGATTGGAAGTCTTTTGCAAGATAGTTTCTGCTATTAGCATTCTTTAGTTGTTTCTTTACATCAATCGCCATGTTCTTTATCCTGCCACAAAAAGAAGTACTTCAAGTTGTCTCTTAGGTACTCTAAGCTTTGGGATCGAGTACTCTATGGTGAGGCCAACCTTGGCAACCTCTTTGTTATCAAAGTTTTCTACAAAAGGAGAGAAAGTCTCCAGCTCTACATAAGGCATATATTTCCGCACGGCTGTACTCACTCTGTTCATTGCTTCAGATTGTACATCTTCATCTTGAAGCTCAAACGCCAGCTCAGCAAGATTAGCCCCAAAATCAGGAAGGCCTAATCTTTCTCCGTGGTTCGTCAATATTAGATTGTTCAAGTTATCATTTATCTGGTCTGGAAAGTTTGTATGCATCTTGACAAAGCTTTTTCCATTATCAGATAATTGAACAGGGGTAGCTATGCCGACAGGAGGTACCTCCACACCTGTCTCAGCCAACTTTGCCTTCAGCTCTGTTTTCTCGCCTACAGATCGAAAGCTGTATACTTTTCTGTTCGCTATTTTAGTTATCGCCATAATTCACCACCGTACCTAAATATCATCTAGAGAAAAATAGTGGCAACTATAACCTATACTAGTTTACCGTTAGCCATCCCAAATCCTGTACCTACGACAGGACCGGTCGGACTAGCGCCCACCACAGCGGTGTTAACAGTCGCAGTCACGACAGCTTGCTGAACGTATTTATGAACAGCAGCCGCTATTTCCTCGGCTAATGCCTCATTTATTGACTGAGGCTCTGCCCCTGACTCTGCTCCGGGGCTTACTTTGTTTCTGGCATTTTCAAATGCTGTCTTTATGTCCAACACTAACATTGGATAGGCTGATGCTAATGGCATGGTTTTCTCCTTATTCTCCGAATATTCTTTCAGACTGAACGTCTTCAATCTGCTTTTTAAGAGTTCTTTCTATTTCGCCTTTCAGGACAGCGGCAGCACTGTTAATCTGAGGCGAAGGCGCGCCGTAACCAGGGGTAGTGTGTGTTTGTAATGTTTGACAAAAGGAAGACATCGCATCCATCCAGTCTTGCCACAACTTTTCAAGATCACTATATCTTACATAAGGTTGGGATTGATTTTCACCAGGACCTTCGGTTTCACCAGGGTGTCCTCCATCATCAGGTGTTCTACCCATGACAATTCGCGATCCGCTTATCTGTACGGTACCGTCTGACAAGATCATAATCGCCGCTAGGTCTTCGTCTGGAGCACCTTCCTTTATAATCCTGATTGAGCCGTTAATCTCAGGAGCGCCTGGAGATGGCTCATCGGCCGCAACTTTTCTGGCAACTATTCTTATTTCGTCTGCTTTTGATATTACATAAGAAGGATTGTCACCGCTCTTATTTACCAGATCGTAAGAACCATAGGTTTCTCCAATCGGGCTTGGTAAAGTGTTTCCTGGGCCGTCTATGGTAAAATTGGTATCAACATCGCTGGAGTGCGCAACAATAATTCTGGCAGCATCACCAAAATAATCTGGATCTCCTTCGGCAGGGTTGTCATACATGTTAGACTCAGAGGAAGAGCTAGCCTGAGGATTTTTGTTTGTTTCTACATAGGGGACTCTACCACCTTCTGGGTTAGGAGTATTTGTAATAGTTCTGGCGCCTGGCGCGATCGGATCGTCCTTAGGGTCGGCTCCTAGAAACCGCCAGTTGTATCTTCCTCTACCAGCTACAATGTCTATGCTTCCCCAAACATTGTTCTTTCTTTGCTCTATTAGCTGCTCAGTTTCAGTTGCATTGGATACCACGATCCCCTCGAGATTATCGTCTTTTTTCCAGCCTCTTTCTTCCCCTAAGCAAATTAAGGTATTGTTCGAACCTTGAAGAACTAAGTCACC
>MDSZ01121639.1_pt1 | contig 11600 bp, 9 predicted proteins | sample 811201 | NCBI WGS metagenome assembly MDSZ01 (sample SAMN05326647, study PRJNA326480) | marine metagenome | isolation source: seawater | place: Indian Ocean: North | collected 2010 | reverse complement strand
GATATTCAGGCGTCAGGTGAACCTGATGTTCTTGCAGCGAGTTTCATTCATGGTGTGAAGCATTTACCGGCAACATTTTCACCTGTAGCAAAAACTAATTATTAGCGGCAACGGAGAGTTTCTATGCCACCAGTCATCCCTAAGAATTTTGACGAAGTAACTACTGAATGGCTAAGCGATGTGCTGTCTTCTGACATTACAGCAATCTCTTCAGAAAGAATCGGAGAAGGAATCGGCCTAATGGGAGACATTCACCGTGTTGAGCTAACCCATAAGAGCGACACAAATGGAAAGCCCAATTCAGTTGTCGTCAAGCTACCATCCACGTTTGAAGAGAACCGTGAGCAAGGTGTGGCACTCGGAATGTTCGAAGCAGAAGTGCGGTTCTACGCTGAGTTAGGCGAGAAGACAGGTACTGGCTTGCCGAAAATATACTTTTCTAAAATCCATTCAGGGACAGCTGACTTTGTCATAGTTATGGAGGATCTTTCTGAAATGACCATGGTGGATCAAAGTGCTGGGATGTCCTTTGAGCAGGCGCTCGCAGCAGTGAAGGTCCTTGCGGATATTCATGCCGTGTGGTGGGAAAAGGTAAAAACCGAAGAGTTGGAGTGGATCCCTTCAATGGTAGGGCCGCGCATAGAGTACGTCGATCAAGTACTGCCACAGATCTATCCGGTCTTCGCTGAAGCGTTTGCTTCTACTCTTCCTGAAGGCGGTGCGGAGTTGACTGAACAATTTAGTCGATCGTACTTGTCGCTCAATAGGAAGCTTGCTGAGCGTGCTCCTTGGACGCTCGCCCATCAGGATTATCGGGTCGAGAATATGCTTTTCGGCGATGTCAGCACAGATCAGGTTGTGGTTATAGATTGGCAGGGAATAGGTAGAGGCCCAGGAGTGTATGATCTCGCTTACCTTCTTGGAGGGTCAATGGATACGGATCTCAGACGCGTACATGAGAGAGAGCTTGTGGTCGCCTATCAAGCCCGCCTCGTAGATAATGGAGTTGCGGATTATTCACTTGAAAGCGTATGGGAAGATTATGGATTCGCTCATCTTCTTGGAGGACTCGCTACTTCCATTTTCGCTGGGGGTACTTTAGATCTCAGTAATGAGCGCGGTGTTGAGCTGATAACCATGATGGCCAATAGGCATGTAACAGCAGCTTTAGATCATGGTGGATTCAAAGACCCATCTTAAAGAGATTGGACAAAGTGAAAACTAGTCGCAGGCTAACACACTGGTATTAGTGAGATAGTCCCAGACTCCCGTACCAAGATTCACTACCGTGTATTGGTTGGTTATAAGGGTATAGAAACCCCAGTACTGGTCCTGGATCATCTGATGCCCAATAAGCTCTTGAAAGTCCTCTTGGGAAGGGGCTACATACGATCCTGCAGGTATCACTGTTTCGGTGTCCTCTGGAAAGGTTGAGGGGTCTCCATCCCATGTTCTTAAGTTGCTTTCAGTAAAGGCCACTTCGGCAGGAAATTCTTTTTCCCATTCTTGGGTGTCGAAAGAATATGTGTTCCCTACACCCCATCCATCTAATTGAGGTGGCGTTGGTTCAAATTGGTCGCCCTCCCCAGCTTCGATTTTGATAAATCGTATGTACACCGCACCCCAGGAAACATCTTTATATTCTGCATAGCAGGCTTCGTACCATTCAGTTTCATTATCTGGTGTTCCCAGACCCGATATCAGAGTGGCGAGCGCTTCTTCATATGGCGTATCGGGTGAAACTCCGCACAAGTCTTCTCCAACGGTGAGATCACAGATCGCAGCATAACTTGTTGGCAGGCCTCTTTCTTCTAACGCAGCAAGGTGCGCCTCTCGAGTTCCCATTCCGTACCAGCCATCTGCTTCAATCCCTAAAAGCTCTTGCAACGCAACAGTGGCTTCGCTTTTCGACGGATCAAGCCAAGCATAATCTCCCAGTAGGATCAGTGCTTCAGGGTCATCTGGAAGAGGTGTTGGCTCCACAACTATCTCCTCTTCAGGAATATCCTCCTCCTCTTCTGGTTCCTCGGTTGCTGCCTCAGGTGGAGTATCTTCTTGCCCTTCTGCTTCAGTTTCTTCAGTTCCGTCCTCGACAACTGCTACCGGAATCGATGAAGGACTGTCATCGTCATCACACCCTCTTACAAACAGGATGGCAACAAGAACAGCAATAATTGCTATAAGCATCCCGATAATTGCATTGCGCTGTCGAAGGCCACGCACATTAGATAGGAGAATATTTTCTGACTCTCCACTTTCGAAAAATTCAGACATCGGAACCCCCATCGATCAAGCTAATAAAAGTCTTTCACAGGTTTTATCTAATTACAAACAGGCATCCGCCACTGGACACTGAAAATATCGTTTAAGATAACCAATCAATAAAAGACAGGGGTAAAAGATTATGGATTTGTTTGATGCTATGAGCACATGTCGGGCTATGAGGTATTTGAAATCGGACCCCATAGAACCTGATTTGATTAATAAGGTTGTAACAGCTGCAACATGGGCCCCTAGCCCTGGGAATTCTCAAGGACGAGATTTCCTAATAGTGTCAGATAAAGATAAGAAGATTAAAATCGGCGATGCAATTGAAGGAGCCATGGCAAGCAGAGTTGCAGCTATGGATCGCCCTGACAAAACTCATAGACTTATGCTCGACGGTACGGAGCATCTCGTTTCAACATTAAAGAATTGCCCGGTCCTCATATTCATATGTGGGAGAAAAATTTATCCAGCTCAGGCTCCTCGAGAATCGTTTATTTGGTCTGCGATCTATCCCGCAGCTCAAAATTTAATACTCGCTGCAAGAGCTTTAGGTCTTGGGACCGTCTTTACAACCTTTCAAGGGTCAGCTGAGGCCACTATCCGAGATACTCTCTTAATACCCGATGATGTATATATCGGCTGCATGATTCCGATGGGATGGCCGGATAAGAAATTCGGCCCATTGAATCGGGAACCGTTTGAAAAAGTTGTGCACTGCAACCAATGGGAAGGAGATTTGAGAACCTACCCGCCTCAATGATGCTACGGAGCCAATGAGCCCCAGATTCTTGCCAGTTCTAGATCTCCGAAGATTTCTATATCCTCCGGCTCTCTCCCCCAAAGGTACAAGAGAAGACTTAGAGCGCTCCCTCTTACCGCTACATCACCCTTTTCATGCGCTCGCCTAATCAGAAGCTCTGAGTCGACGACTTCCAGAAGCCACTCACCATCCCCATCGGTTCTGTGAAGGTGAATTGACCCATCTGGGTAATTGAATCCCTTCCTTGATGTCGCTAGCTGCAAGGATACGTCTATATATTCATCTATTCCGTCGCATGCAACGTCACCGTCTACGGAGATGTGCTCGTTTTCCACGGTTTCAGCATCCCACATATGCACAAGCGATTCGTGTGTCATTCTCCGAATGTAGAAACCAACATTTTTCTCTTTCCCCCAAGTCCACACAGGATAACTTGCTTCACGCTTCTCTAAAGTCTCTAAAAGCGTGTGGAAATTATTTCTAGCCCAATTAAAAGCATCGCCTTCCGGAGAGCTACTGAAAAGATCTGAAGGGCGCTTGGTCGAGCCGGAAGAGATAATACCTTCGACGGTGGCGTACACTGTTCCGACATGGCTGACTAAATCTTCCATACTCCAGCCAGGGCATGCTGGTATTTCAGCTTCTTGATTGGCATTAGCTACGGTAAAAAACCGAGTACCAAAAGTCGTTAAACCACTCTTTAGGTATTGTAAATCCATGCTTTATGCCCCTAAGGCGGAGTTAATGCCGTCGGCTAATGCTTCAACGTCTGCTTCTTGTGTTGAGAAACTCGTCATCCATCTGACCTCATTTTCACCTTCCCAGGTATAAAAGGGTGACCATTCCTGCAACCTAGAGATTGCTTCCTTCGGTAAAGTTGCGAAGACAGCATTAGCTTGAGTCAGTTGTGTAATTGTCACTCCGTCAATGGTTGAAACTTTTCCTGCTAGAAGAGTAGCCATATCGTTCGCATGACGGGCATAGTCCAACCAACGGCCATCTTCTAGCATCGCGAGAAATTGAGCCGCTATAAATCGCATCTTCGATGGGAGCTGAGCTGACTGCTTTTGAAGGTACTCAACCGCTTCGGATAACTCAGGGTCAAAGACAATAATAGCCTCGCCATATACCATCCCATTCTTTGTTCCCCCGAAGCTCAAAATATCTATACCGACTTCAGTGGTTAATTCAGCAATTTCGCAGCCTAGAGACACCGCTGCGTTCGCTATTCTAGCTCCGTCCATATGAACGCGAAGCCCTGCCTCGTGGGCTAGATCTGTTATCTCTTTAAGCTCCTCTACCGAATAGACGGTACCGTATTCGGTAGACTGGGTTAAAGAAACTGCGCCAGGTTGTACATGATGGACAATCCCTAGAACACCCAACTGCTCTTTTATTTGATCTACCGTTAGTTTTGCATTTGGGCTTGGTACATCAATCAATTTACTTCCAAGGAATCTTTCAGGAGCCCCACATTCATCAACATTGATATGTGAGGATTGAGTACATATAACACCTTGCCAAGGATGAATAAGAGCTTGAAGACCTACGATATTTGCTCCAGTTCCTCCCCAAGCAAGAAAAGTTGAAACTTCCCTGCCGAAAAGGGTGTTCATTGCTGCCCTTAGCTCACTTGTATACTTATCATCGCCATAAGCAATGCTGTAGCCCTCATTCGCTTCATATAGAGCTTGGAGAACTTCCGGCGATGCGCCTGAAGCATTATCACTTGCAAATGTACATTTTGGAGGTTTTGGAAGCATATAAAAACCCTACCGGCATGATCCAAGATGAGCGACTACTTCAGCAACAGATACTTGCGGACCTTGCTTATTCCTAACCAAGATAAGAGCGTTCACAGCTAATTGATTGCCTTATTATGGGTTTAAAGCTATGTGGATGCATATCACCGACTAAATGAATAGCCTTAAACTATGCACACAGAAAGAAATGACACAGCTAAAAGAGGTTTAACTCGAAAAGTTGTTTCGAAAACAATTGATAGCAGTGATGAAAGTGCTCGATTTATCCTTGTGGATGATTTCGAAGGTTTCTCACAAGTCGATGACGTCTTCTGTAGGTCCCAATACGATCCCCAAATAAAGAGTCCAGAGACACAACGATTTTACGAAATGTACCGACGCCCTCTTACTGGATGGCGGGGAGCTGAAGGATACGACCAACACGATTATGCGCTAAGAAATGCTTCCTGGCATGTCGCAGATATCTTTGCTGAAATGCATGAATCAAACGATAGGCGCGATGGCTTTCTTGATCCCCTTTCATTGCTTAGAGAAGGTGCAGATGAAGAAACCTCCTTTCCTTCGCCTCTGGAAGCATCAAGTGTTATAAAACAAGCCGCTCAAGCTGTTGGCGCAGATTTGGTCGGCATAGCAGAATATGACAGCAGATGGACCTACACTGAGCGATTCTCGATGAATAGTCTTAGTGGAAAACCGAATCCAATCCCTAATAAGATCAGGCACGTAATCGTCATCGGACAAGCTATGGATAAAGAACTCGTAGATACCGCCCCATCAGCATTATCGGGTTCAGCAACGGGAATGGGTTATTCTCTGGACGCCCTTGTGCTACTTACGATCTCACAATTTATTCGCAACCTAGGCTACCAAGCTATCCCATCTATGAACGATACTGCTTTGGCAATCCCATACGCTGTGAAAGCTGGGTTGGGAGAGTATGGGAAACATGGCCTTGTAATTACGCCAGAGTTCGGTTCAAGCGTTCGATTTGGGAAAATCTTTACGGACTTACCTCTTACTGTTGACCGCCCTGTCAGATTTGGCGTGGAAGAAATGTGCAAAATTTGTGACGCATGCTCTAAGGCTTGTCCGAGCCGAGCTATCCCCAACAATGAACCTTCTCTGACTACATTTAACGTCTCTAACATTTCTGGAGTTAAAAAGTGGACGATTGATGGAGAACGGTGCTTCTCATACTGGGCAAAAATCAATACCGATTGTGCTGTATGTATTCGGGTTTGCCCTTTTACTCGTGACTACACGAAATTCCTGAATAGGCTTTGGCTTCGTATAGCCCACTCGCGCCTTAGAAGAATTGCCCTTTACATAGATAGCAAACAGAAACGTGGAGGGCGCGTAGCAAGCAAGAACTGGTGGCTCTTCAACCAGGCTAGACATCAAGAAAACGATACGCAGCTATAGCAGACCCAACTGAACCTACTAATGCTCCTACTAGGAAAAGCAAACTACCTATCGCCCAAACTTCTCCGCTACCAACAGCGAAGCTCTGAAGTATATTTAGAACGTTTTCACTTGCTAACCACTCTTCGAACGCCCGATTTGCCCCGTATACGGACGCCGTACCTAAGGCTGCACCTACAAGCCCTTGAAAAGTTCCTTCAAGCATAAAAGGAACCAATATAAATGAATTTGAAGCACCTACAAGTTTCATGACCTCAATTTCTCGCCGTCGAGCAAAAATAGCCATCCGAATGGTATTTAAGATAAGCAGTAGACCTGTTCCTAGAAGAATTGCACCCGCGCCGAGAACAATCCACCGTATAACATCTGTAGCTTTTTCAATTTTCTGAATCTCATCCGTTGCTCGGACAACTTTTTTTACTCCTGGTTTTGTTTCAAAACCCGATGCCACAATCTCTATAGCCTCTGCGCTCAATTGTTTGGGTATTATGCGATATGAAGGTGGGATTATGTCTTTGGTAACAAGTTGAGTAATTTCTGGATTCTCAGGAAAAAAGTCCTCATTAAACTCCCTAAAGGATTCTTCCTGATTTACATATCTATAACTATCAATTGCAGCAGATCTTTCAATTTCTTCTTGTACTAGCCCCAACTGATTATCGGTGATCTCAGGTTCAAGAAATACAATGAACTCAACACCATCTTGCCATCTATCGGTAGCATTTGAGACTCCTCGTTGCAGAAGGAGTGCTATTCCCAAAAGGCTTAAAGATACTGCGACAGTAAGAATCGACGCGAGGGTAAGCGTCAAATTCCTCCGAAGGTTTCGAAGCGTCTCTCTTGCCATGTAATCCAATCTCACTACATGATCACTTTCTTACTCATAAACACCCCGAGCCTGATCACGGACTATCTCGCCGTTGTTCAATTCAATAACTCTGCGCCTCATAGTATCGACGATTCCGCGGTCATGGGTTGCCATAACGACAGTAGTTCCAATCTCGTTAATTCTCTCAAGTAGTCTCATAATCCCTACTGAAGTAGCTGGGTCGAGATTTCCCGTAGGCTCATCAGCTAGAAGTATTAATGGCCGATTAACGAAGGCACGGGCTATTGAAACCCGCTGTTGTTCGCCTCCTGACAGTTCGTGTGGGAACCGGTTCATCTTTGTCTGGAGACCTACGAGGTCTAGAATCGCAGGGACCTGTGTCTTGATCACGTGTCGCGGACGACCTATAACCTCTAAAGCAAAAGCAACATTTTGTGACACTGTTTTATTCGGCAGTAATTTAAAATCCTGAAAGATACTTCCTATCTGTCTTCGCATTTGCGGAACCCTCCATCTGCGTAAACGTGCAATATCTTTCCCTGCAACAAAGATTTTTCCATTGTCGGGTTCTTCTTCTTTATTGAGCAAACGTAAAAATGTTGACTTACCCGAACCAGACTGCCCTACGAGAAACACAAACTCACCTTTTTGTATGTCACAAGAAGCTTCATGAAGCGCAAGTACCTCTCCCTTGTAAACTTTTGTGACTGACTCGAGTTTGATCATTTTCTTTGCATTCGCTCTCTTCTACTGTGATAAGGGTAGCAGCACCATAGTTCAAACCTAAGCAGCTACACCAATGATTAGAGGTCCGGCCTCCCAGAACGAAGCCACCTGAGATACGACTCGATAAAACCGTCAATCCCTCCATCAAGAACCGAATCAACCGCACCAACTTCAAAGTTGGTACGCAAATCTTTGACCATTTGATACGGTTGCATCACATAAGAACGTATTTGGCTCCCAAATCCTACATTTAGATTCTCACCACTAATATCAGCTAAATCCTGCTCACGTTGTTTTCGCTGAAGGTCAAGAAGTCGAGCTGCAAGCATCTGCAAGCATCTGTCTTTATTTTGATGTTGACTTCGCTCATTTTGGCATGAAACCACTATCCCAGTTGGGAGATGAGTAATTCGCACCGCTGAATCAGTGACATTGACATGCTGTCCCCCTGCTCCAGATGAACGGTACGTATCAACACGAATTTCAGTCTCATCAATATCGATTTCATCTGAAACTTCCTCAAAGAAAGGAACTATGTGCATTGAGGCAAAGGACGTATGTCGATTAGATTGCTTATTAAACGGAGAAATACGAACTAAGCGATGAACACCGTGCTCTGACTGAAGTTTCCCATAGGCTCGACGACCTCGAATTATGAACTCTGCGGAAGATATTCCAGCTTCTGTCCCAACCGAAACAGAGGTAACTTCCATTACATAACCTTGCTGCTCCGCCCACCTTTGGTACATGCGAAACAACATCTCAGCCCAATCTTGCGCTTCGGTTCCACCTTCACCAGATTGTATATGACATACAGCGTCGCTTTCGTCGTACTCACCCGTAAAGAGAGAACGTAACTCTAATTCATCTAACGCTGTCGCAACACTAAGAAGTAAAGCGCCTGACTCTTCTTTAAGGCCAGGATCAGACTCTTCTTCTAATAATTCCAAAAACGTTTCAGCTTCTTCCAACTGAGCAGTTAAGACATGATGGAGATTGATGTCTTCGGTAATCTCTGCAAGCTCTTGACTTATCTTTCTAGCTCGTTCTGCATCATCCCAAAGATCGGGTTGAGCAACCACGTCCTCAAGCTCTAATTTTCGATCACTTAGCTCATCTAGGTTGAGATAGTCTTCGGCATCCTTCAGCCTTTGGCGAAGGACGCCCAGTTCATAATTAGTTTCAGACATAGACATTAGGGGTACTAGGTTCGAGTGTTATAGAACTAATACTACTTTGATTACTTCCCGCAACACTGTTTAAACTTTTTCCCAGAGCCGCATGGGCAAGGATCGTTCCTACCCGTCTTTTCAAAGTCACTCTTTACAACTGTTGTTTGCTTTGCGGGTGCACTCTCTTTAACCTGAGAAGCTGGCATTTCTGACTGGGTAGATACATTAGACTTTTGCTGAGTTAAAGTGGCAATCGCTCCAGCAGCAATATCATCAGTTCCTGAGTAAGAAACATTACTTGCTTGCTTATCAAGCGATCCGCTTTGCTCAGTCTCTGGTTCAGTATCAATTTGAATATGAGTGATGTACTTGATGAAATCTTTCCCCACTGAATCCATCATTGTGCCGAACATCTCAAAACCTTCTCTTTGCCACTCAGTAAGGGGGTCCTTCTGACCCATCGCCCTCAAATGAATTCCCTCTTTGAGATAGTCCATAGCATAAAGGTGTTCACGCCAACGCTGATCAAGGATACGAAGCATTATTTGACCTTCTACTTTTCGCATCACTTCAGGCCCAATCTGGGTTTCACGCTGTTCACAGTATTGGAGCACATCCTCCATAGCTAACTCATAGATGTCATTTGAGTCAGAAACTTCCTTAAATGAAGTTGGAGTAAACTCATTTGGCCATAGATTCCCCAGCGAAACTGCCAATGCGTCAAGGTCCCAATCCTCCTGATGCTCTGACGAACAATGGGAGTGAATTATTTCATCTATTTCCAGAGCTAAGAATTCTGATGTCTCATCTTTTAAGTCTTCCCCGTTGAGAATTTCATTTCGCCTTGCATAAATAACCTTGCGTTGTTCGTTCATGACTTCGTCATACTTAAGGACGTTCTTTCTAGTTTCTGCGTTTCGCTGCTCCACAGTATTCTGAGCCCGCTCAATCGCTTTTGTTACCATCTTGTCACCGATGGGAACATCGTCTGGTAAGGCTTTTTTCATTACCCATTCCATGGCACCTGTAGCAAATAGCCGCATTAACTCGTCTTCAAGTGACAGATAAAACCGTGACTCGCCCGGATCTCCTTGCCTCCCAGATCTTCCTCGTAACTGATTATCTATTCGACGGCTGTCATGACGCTCAGTGCCTAGAACGTACAACCCGCCTACTTCTTTTACCTTTTCACCTTCTTCAGAGCAGATTGATTCGTATTTCCTTAAATATTCTTCATACTTGTTAGCGCCTGCTTCTTCCTCTATCTTGAGGCCTTCTGCGACAACATCGCGTTCCGCCAAGCCCTCCGGATTCCCGCCGAGAATTATGTCAACCCCTCTACCGGCCATATTTGTTGCAACTGTCACAGAGCCGATCCTGCCTGCCTGCGCAACAACATCAGCTTCCCGCGCATGAAGCTTTGCGTTAAGCACTGAATGAGCAATTCCTCGTTTATCAAGTAAGTCAGAGACGAGCTCAGATTTTTCTACAGATATTGTTCCGACGAGAACAGGCTGGCCCTTTTTATTTCGTTCGACGATATCTTCGACAACGGCACCATACTTCCCTTTCTCGGATCTGTAGATGAAATCAACTGCGTCATCTCTAATAATCGGTTTATTAGTGGGGATCGGAACAACATGAAGACCATAAGTATTAAAAAACTCAGCAGCTTCAGTTTCAGCTGTTCCCGTCATTCCAGCCAGCTTGTCGTAAAGCCGAAAATAATTCTGAAGAGTAATCGTTGCAAGGGTCTGATTCTCTTCCTTAATAGTGGCCCCCTCTTTAGCTTCAACTGCTTGGTGGAGGCCATCGCTCCAACGACGGCCATCGAGAATTCGGCCTGTGAATTCATCTACGATTTTGACCTCTCCGTTAGCGAGTATGTAATCCTTATCTCGGTGAAATAGTTCTTTTGCTTTTAAAGCTACTTGGAACTGGTGTACGAAATCAGCAGATACTGCGTCATAGAGATTCTCAATATTTAATGCGCGTTCTACTGCGTGCACTCCCTCTTCAGTGGGAGCAACTGTTCGCTTCTCTTCATCTACTTCGTAATGGCGATCGCGCTGAAGATTTTGGACTATAGAGGCAAACTTATAATACGTTTGCGCTGCGTCAGCCAGCTTTCCACTAATGATTAAAGGAGTTCTCGCTTCATCTATAAGAATGCTGTCTATCTCATCAACGATGCAATAGTTATGACCTCTTTGAACCTTCTTTGAAAGTTCCATAGCCATATTGTCTCGGAGATAATCAAAGCCTAATTCATTGTTAGTCCCATAAGTTACATCGGCATCGTATTGGGATTTCTTGTAGGAGCTATCTCTATTTCCGGGGACTATCAACCCAACTTCGAGACCTAACCAGCTATATATTTCACCCATCCATTCCGAGTCGCGAGCAGCCAAATAGTCGTTTACCGTAACAACGTGTACACCTTTACCTGATAAAGCATTTAGATATATGGGAAGGGTAGAAGTTAAAGTCTTCCCCTCTCCGGTTCTCATCTCCGCGACCCATCCGAAATGCAGAGCAGCTCCACCCACAAGCTGAACGTCATAATGTCGTTGCCCTATAACGCGCCACGCAGCTTCTCGAACAACTGCGAATGCTTCAATAAGTAGATCGCTTACCCCCTCACCACGCTCCACTCTTTG
>MDSZ01240553.1_pt1 | contig 11601 bp, 12 predicted proteins | sample 811201 | NCBI WGS metagenome assembly MDSZ01 (sample SAMN05326647, study PRJNA326480) | marine metagenome | isolation source: seawater | place: Indian Ocean: North | collected 2010 | reverse complement strand
TATCAAAATATTGAAAAATAATTTTCCAAAAAATTTTCATTTAAAAGGCACAAAAATTGTTTTGGACTGCGCTAATGGAGCATGCTATAAAGCTGCACCTAAACTTCTTAGGGAACTAGGGGCTAAAGTTATCACGATAGGGGTAAACCCTGACGGCTTCAATATAAATGAAAAATGTGGCTCAACATACCCATCAAAAATAAAAGCTGCAGTTAAAAAGTTTAAAGCTCATATAGGAATATCATTCGACGGTGATGCAGACAGGATAATAATGTGTGATGAAAAAGGTGTAATAATCGATGGTGATCAGATTATTGCTATGCTTGCAAGAAGGTGGAAATCAAAAAAAATATTAAAAGGTGGAGTTGTAGGAACGCTTATGTCTAATTATGGATTAGAGAAATTTTTAAAAAAAGAAAAAATTAAGTTCTCTAGAGCTAAAGTAGGAGATAGATATGTTAAAGAAAAAATGAAAAAATTAAATTTTAATCTTGGAGGCGAGCAGTCTGGTCATATTATATTGGGAAAATTTGCTACTACTGGTGACGGGCTACTTGTGGCATTGGAGGTTTTATTTTCTCTTAGAAAAAGAAAAAAAGCTAGCAAACTTTTAAATGTTTTTAAGCCGCTTCCCCAAATTTTAGAAAATATAAAAGTAAAAGATAAAAAGATAATAGATACTTTTAAATGCATTAAAGCTATAAAAAAAGCAAACAAACTGATGGGAAATAAGGGTAGAATATTAGTAAGAAAATCTGGAACTGAACCAAAAATTAGGATTATGGCTGAGTCAAATGATAAAGTATTAATCTCAAAATCTATTAAATTAATAAAAAAATCAATTAAATAAATTGAAACCAAAATCAAAAATCTTAATTATAGCTGGCTCAGACTCTTCAGGCGGTGCAGGTATTCAAGCAGATATTAAAACCATAACAGCTCTCGGTGGATACGCTATGACTGCAATAACAGCAGTTACAGCTCAAAACACCAAAGGAGTTAGATCCGTTATTCCAATAAGTCCTAAAGAAATAGAAAAACAAATTTATTACACATGTAATGATATAAAACCTGATGCTGTCAAGATTGGAATGCTTCATTCATCAAAAGTAATATATTCAATAGTAAAAGCATTAAATAAAATTAAAACAAATAAGATAGTTTTAGATCCTGTAATGGTTGCTAAAGGTGGAGCAAAATTAATTAATAGCTCTGCAGTAAGGATCTTGAAATACAAATTAGTCAAAAAAGCATTTTTACTTACTCCTAATATACCTGAAGCCGAAGTTTTGACTAATATTAAAATTAAAAATACAGATAATATGATAGAGGCAGCAAACATTTTACTAGATCTTGGAGTAAAAAATATTTTGGTAAAAGGTGGTCATAAAAATTCTAAAAATGTAGAAGATGTATTTGTGAATAAAAAAGAGATCAAAGTTTTTAAAAACCAAAAGATTAAAACAAAAAATACACACGGAACAGGTTGTACTTTATCGAGCGCTATAACAATGTTTTTATCATGTGGAAAACCCATAAAGAAATCTTGTGAGTTGGGAATTAAATATGTTAACCAAGCTATAAGATCTAATCTTAATTATGGGAAAGGACATGGTCCAATAAATCATTTAAACTCATTTAAAATTGATAAAATTTTTAAATTATGAAAAATGTTGTTGTAGTAGGCTCCCAGTGGGGAGATGAAGGAAAGGGTAAAATTGTCGATTGGCTTTCAAGCGAAGCTGACGTCGTAGTCCGATTTCAGGGAGGACATAACGCTGGACACACATTAGTTATAGATAAAAATATATTTAAATTAAGGTTATTACCCTCAGGTATTGTGAGAAAAGGCAAGATCTCAATTCTTGGAAATGGTGTAGTAATAGATCCTTGGGCACTAATAAGCGAAATAGAAGAAATAAAAAAAAAAGGCATTAATGTTACTCCAGATAATTTTATGATATCTGAGACAGCATCATTAATTTTGCCATTTCATCAAGAAATGGATGAAATAAGGGAAGATACTGCCGGTAAAGGGAAAATAGGAACAACAAGAAGAGGAATTGGCCCATGTTATGAGGATAAAGTTGGAAGACGATCTATAAGAGTAATGGACCTTAGATCAGAAAGTAATCTAAATATCAGATTAGAAAATGTTTTACTTCATCATAATGCTATTAGAAAAGGCTTAAAAAAAAAAACTTACCAAAAAGAAGAACTAAAAAAAAAATTATTAAAAATTGCTCCGCAGATTTTAAAATTTGCTAAACCTGTTTGGTTAAAACTAGATGAATTCAAAAAAGATAGAAAAAAGATTTTATTCGAAGGAGCTCAAGGAATATTGCTAGATGTAGATCATGGAACATATCCATATGTAACTTCCTCCAATACCGTGCCGGCAATGGCAGCTACTGGTTCAGGATCTGGCCCAGATAAAATTGGTTATGTTTTAGGCATTACAAAAGCATATACCACCAGAGTGGGCAGCGGACCTTTTCCAACTGAACTTAAAGATAAAATTGGCGAAAGCTTAGGTAAAAGGGGTAAAGAATTTGGAACTGTTACTGCAAGAAAAAGGAGATGCGGATGGTTTGATGCAGTTTTAGTTCGTCAAACTATAAAAATTTCAGGTATTAATGGAATAGCATTAACTAAATTAGATGTTTTAGATGAATTGGAAGAAATTAAAATGTGTGTTGAGTACGAATTAAATGGAAAAAAAATTGACTATTTGCCTGCAGCATCTGAAGATCAGTTTAATATAAAACCTATTTATAAATCTTTTCCTGGGTGGAAGTCAAAAACTCAAGGAATAAGAAATTTTGAAGATCTTCCTGAAAATGCAAAAAAATATATTTATGCTCTAGAAGATTTTATTGGTGCTAAGTTGTCGAGTATTTCAACAAGCCCCGAAAGAGATGATACAATTTTAATAGAGGATCCTTTTAATATTTAATTTGCCGGAAGTAAGTTTTTAGACTTTCTTGCGTTAATCATTGACTTTTGAAGTTTTTCAAAGGCTTTAGTTTCTATTTGCCTAATTCTTTCTCTGCTTATTTTATATTTTTTACTTAGCTCATCTAGAGTTAAAGGGTTTTCAGATAATCTTCTTGCAGAAATAATTTCTTTTTCTCTATCGTTAAGCATTTTCATCGCACTACCCAATAATTCTTTTTTGTCGTCATACTCTTGTTTTTGTGAAACAATTAATTCTTGGTCTAAGCTTTCGTCAACAAGCCAATCTTGCCATTCATCATTTTCACCTGATTTTATTGGATCATTTAGTGACTTTTCTTGACCCATCATTCTTCTATTCATATTTACAACCTCTTGAGAGTCAACATCTAATCTTTTAGAAATTTCTTTTACTTGGTCGTCCTTTAAGTCTCCTTCTTGGTTTGGAGCAATTTGACTTTTAATTTTTCTTAAATTAAAAAAAAGTTTTTTTTGTGCCGTGGTCGTGCCCATTTTTACTAAACTCCAAGATCTTAAAACATACTCCTGAATTGCAGCTTTAATCCACCACATAGCATATGTTGCTAATCTAAACCCTTTATCTGGATCAAATTTTTTAACAGCTTGCATCAAACCTAAATTACCCTCAGAGATCAATTCATTTACCGGCAAGCCATAGCCCCGATAACCCATAGCTATCTTTGCTACTAACCTTAAATGACTTGTCACTAATTTATGAGCTGATTGTAAATTGCCACTCTCTCTCCAGTTTTTTGCTAACATATATTCCTCTTCAGCATCTAGCATTGGAAATTTTTTGATCTGAGCTAAATATACTGAGAGACCTCCTACAGAAGGTGTAGGTAAATTAGTTATTTGATTTTTTTCAATCATAACTGAGATTTATATATTAATAATTTTTTTTCAACCAGCAAGTTTATTGAGTAAATTAAGCATATTTTGGAAGTCTTTGGGGTAATTTGATTTAAAACTCATACGCTCATTTTTAGTTGGATGAAAAAATGATAAAGTTTGGGCATGTAAAGCCTGTCCTTTAAAGTTTTTTAAAATATATAAAAAATCTTTATTAACTTTTTTAAATTTTATATTTTTTTTTCCATACTGATTATCCCCAATAATAGAAGTACCTTTGTATTTTAAGTGCACTCTTATCTGATGAGTTCTACCAGTTTCTAAATTACACTCTACTAGACTTATTTTTGGTATACTTAAAGCATTAAATACTCTAATGGTTTTGTAATTAGTAATAGCTTTCTTTCCATTAAAATCACTCACAGTCATTAATTGTCTATTTTTTTTGTTCCTTGTTATTAAAGTTTCAACCTTTCCGTTTAGCGGTCTAAGAACACCCCAAATTAAACATTGGTATTTTCTTTCAATAGTATGCTTACTAAATTGTTCCCCCAAGTTAGAGTGTGATAAATTATTTTTAGCAACAACTAATAATCCACTGGTCTCTTTATCAATTCTATGAACTATTCCAGGTCGCAAATTACCATTTATATCTGATAAATTTTTTTTATATTTGTAAGCCAAAGCATTTGCTAATGTATTTTCATAGTTCCCTGCTCCAGGGTGAACTACCATACCTTTTGGCTTATTAATCAAAAGAATATCTTTATCTTCAAAAATTATATTTAGGTTAATCTTTTTTGGAATCAATTTATTTTCTGCCTTTTTTAAAATATTGATTTCTACTTTATCATCTGTACGTATTTTTGTTGAAGGTGAATTGTTTATTTTATTGTTAATTTTGAGATTATTTTTTTCGATAATTTTTTTTAAATATGATCTTGTTAAATAATTTATTTCTTTAGACAAAAAAACATCAATTCTTTCACCATTATTTTTTTTTTAACTAAAAATTTTATTGTTTTATTCATAAATTACTTTAAATTATCTAATATTGCGCCGGTAGCTTCAACTGGATAGAGCGCCGGATTTCGGCTCCGGAGGTTATGGGTTCGACTCCTATCCGGCGCACCAAATAAATTGCTATAAAAAACTACGTATGCCGAGCTGTTTTTTAATATAATTAATTGCATTAGAAAACTCACTCCATCTTTTATCATATTGATGAACTATAAGATAAGGTTCTCCAATTTCGTTTATAAGTTTTGAGTTATTATCAAATTTAATTTTTTTTAGATAAAAAACTGTTGCTACAGGACCTTTACTATTTGAGTAAAGATTTACATTTTCAATAATTGATTTATGTACAATATAATTTGCATGACCTTGATCACAACCTCTACTCTCTGGGTCAATTCTAAAAGTTATTAGATATTTCAATTTTTTTTTATATTTGAATGTTGAAATATTTTTACAAATTAATTTCAAATATTCAGTTATTTTTTTGTTGTTCCCTAAAACAGTCCCTGAACACAATATAGTTTTATGTGAGATACTTTCTAGTTCTTTTTGGCCATAAGTTTTGACAATCCAATTTCTGTTATGCTGACAATCCTTTATCTTAAAATCTTCCAAAAAAAAATTTATTGATCCTTTATAATTATAATTAAATGGATTTCCTTGAAAAACTATATCTCGACAATCACACAGCAAAATTTGATTAAATGTTTTATTTTTCAAGTATTTAAGGTAAATATTATATCTTTCAAATTGTATCTCTTTCTTACTTATATCTGAAAGAATAAAATCACATCTGTGGGTTTTAAGTTTATCCACTAATATTTGATCATTTTTACTTATAATAAAACAAATTTTGTCGGAATAATATTTTCTTAAACTTTTAATAAATAATTCAATTTGTTCGAATTTGTATCCTACTGCTGCTGACAAAATTATATTATTAGACATAATTTTTTTTTAAATTTTACAAAATCCAATCTTTAAGTTGTTTTTGATTTTTAACTATATAATTGGGATAAGACTTATCAATATTAATTTTTTTTAATTCAAAACCTCTACCAAAAATATCTACGTTATCTTTTATTTTTTGCCTAATTTTGTCCTCATCAGTATTTTCTTTTAAGTTAAATTCCCCATGAGAATAAGATTTAATTTTTTTTGATATATCACTTGGGCTCTGTAAAAAAGAGAAATGCCAACCACCCTTAATAATCTGTAAATTCAATTTATCAATCCTCCAAAAAGGATATTTTTTAAATTTCAAGTCTCTTAAAATTTGTGGTTTTGGAAAATTTTTTTTTAAACAAATTTTTGAACCTATCCAATTACTTTCATTTAAATTTTGCAAATTTAATTTATACATAAACATAGACTGAGAAAAAGCTGTATATTTTGTATTTTTTTTAATTTCATTTAATTTAGATAGATCAGGTATTTCATCCGAATCTGAAAGAATTATTAAATCATTATCATTAGCGTTTAGTAATCCATTAGAAATAGAATTTCTCTGATGTTGTTCAATTAAGGACTCACCTCCAATATGATTATCGTATTTTTTATCTTTACTATATTCAGCTACAACATAAATAATTTTATTTTCAAATTTTCTAAATTTTTTTTTATCGAAATTTAATTTTTTTTCCTTTCCCTGGTGAGTTTTAGTTGACTCTGAGATTACAAAAAAGTCTACATGTTCTGATAATATATTCATTCTAAGGTCAACCATGTGATCTTCATTAAAATATTGAAAACAATCGTAAATAGCCATTAGGAAATTATTTTTTAGTAAAAGTTGTTAATCCAATTTTTTTACCTTCAATTACAGAAGAGGAGCAATGTAAATTAGTCCTATCAAAAATTAACATTGAGCCTATTTCCCACTCATAAACCATTTCTACTTCTAACCCTGTCAAGTTTTCGATTTTTTCGTGACCTAAATATTTTTTATGTATTTCCTCATCAAAAGGTTTATTTCCAAATAATTTTAAATGCTGAGATGAGCGTTTATTTTGACCATATTTTAAATCTTTTTTTTCCAACTCTTTTTGATCAATCGTAAAATTAGTTGATTGACCGTAAAACCTATTTTTAAAAATTACAGTGCTACCTACAGAAGTAAGTGGGATAAGAGTTTGTTTATAAATAAGATCCTCAAAATTAAATCCCCCATCGATATGTAAACCAATTGGGTTATAGCTTTCTTGAAAAAGGCCTAAAATGTCGCTTCCGTTTTCAGCTTTCAAGTTGTCATATTTAAATTCTCCAATTTCGTTTTTAAGTTTTTCATAAAATAATCTTTCCAATTCTTTGCCGTATTCATTTAACCATCTTTTTTTTATAACATTCTGCTTTTTATTGTGAACTGTGATCGGCAGATTGTTGTATAAATCTAAAAACTGATTGATCTCTACCTTAGAAAAAAGATTTTTAAGTATTTTTGGACTTCCTTCGTTTTTCTTTATTTTTTCTATATGTTTGTGTATCATTTATTCACCCATGTTAATTAAGGTTCCTCTTTTCTTTGCGCCAAAATAGGAAATATAAAAAACTATAACACCAATAATAAAATATACTACTGATATAGAAATTGATTTTAAGATGTTAAGTTGATTTATCTCACTATTCATTAAAATATTTCGCATTTCCTCAAAAATATGAACTAAAGGTAGTGCTTTCGCTATCATTTGGAGCAAAGAAGGTAAAATTTCAATAGGATAATATATACAACCCAATGGCGCTAAAAAAAACAAACTTGCCCATGCAATGTTTTCAAAAGAGGGGCCAAACCTTAGCAAACCTGAAGTAACTAGTAAACCTAACGTTACTCCAAATAAGTACAAAGAAAATAATAAAAATATTAAAGAGGGCCCTAATGTTAAAACTGAAACTCCAAATAAAGGTACAGCTAAAATAGCTGCAGGAATAAGACCGATTAACGTTCTTAACAGTGCCGTTAAAGTTAAAGAAATAATAATTTCACTAATCTTAATAGGAGCTATAAATAAATTTGTAAAATTTCTACTCCATATTTCTTCCAAAAACATCATGTTAAAACTTATACTTGCCCTAAACAAAAAATCATACAGAATTGCCGCTGTAAGAATAACACCTATGGTATTACTATAATATTCAGAGTTTAAGGTAAAAAATTTTGATATAAAACCCCACAAAAAAATTTGAACTGTAGGCCAATATATAAGATCTAAAATTCTAGGAAAAGAATTTGAAATCAAGTAGATATGTCTTAGTCCCAAAGCGTAAATTTTATTAAGATCCATCGTTTCTCCGTGCTAATTCTAGGAAAGTCTCTTCTAAATTATTTCTGCCATGTTTTTTAATCAAACTTTCGCAAGTTCCTTTATCTATAATTTTACCTTTTTTCATCATTATAATACTGTCGCAAAGTCTTTCTACTTCATTCATATTGTGTGATGCTAATAATATTGTAACTTTATTTTGCTTTTTATAATCTTGAATATAAGTTCTTATAAAATCTCCAATATCAGGGTCCAAGCTTGCAGTTGGTTCATCTAAAAGTAAAATTTCAGGTTTGTTTATTAGTGATTTTGCCAAAGAAACCCTATTTTTTTGTCCTGATGATAGCTCACCAGTTTTTCTATCAAAAAAATTTTTAATATCAAGGTCACTTGAAATTTCATCTAACCTCTTTGATAAGTTTGAAATACCATAAAGCCTTCCGTATATTTCAAGATTTTGTCTTACAGTAAGTTTTTTAGGTAATTCTACATATGGGGAGGCAAAGTTTAATCTGGATAAAATTTCATCTCTTTTAAATGCATTTAAATTTTTATTATCAATTATTATTTCACCTTCAGTTGGAGTTATCAATCCAAGCATCATGCCTATAGAGGTTGTCTTACCGCAACCATTAGGCCCCAATAAACCAATTGTTTCATTTTTTTTAATTTCAAAATTAATTTTATTTACTGCAAGATATTTTTTATAAATTTTTGTAAGATTTTTTATTTGAACGAACATTATTTTGAAGCTCTTTTTAAACGATCATTGATAGCTATACCTGGCCCAATGTTCGGTATTCTCATTACGAAGATCTTCTTATAACCACTTTTTTTTATTTTTCTCATAGTTTTGTATAAATTAGATGCGGCTTCTTTCAAGTCGGCTTTTTTACTCAGATTAAAGTAATTTGACTGCATTTTGTATTTTTTACCTAGAATTATAAAAGCATAATCAATATTATTTGGTTTCTTATTTAAAATTACAGGTATTCCAGGTGAGTAATGTTTTTTGAGTAAGCCAGGAGATTTAATTTCAAAATTCTTTCTTGCATGATTGATACTTATAATTCTTTTTAAATTTTTTAAAGTAATTATGCCTGGTCTTAATATCCTAGGTTTAGCAGTTAAATCAACCACTGTTGATTCAATACCTACTTTTGATTTACCTCCATTTATTATAATCTTTATTTTATTTTTAAATTCATCAAATACATCTAATGCACTTACAGGACTTAAATTGGAAGAAATATTTGCACTTGGCATAGCTAATGGAAAATTTATCTTTTTCAATATAGACTTAATTACTCTGTGATTTGGAAATCTTATTGCTACCGTATCTTGATTGGCGTTAGCAAGAGATTTAATTTTTGATTTTTGATTTTTTTTTAAAACAAAAGTAATTGGGCCCGGACAAAATTTTTTATATAATTTAATAAAGTTATCGTTTAATACGACATCATTTTTCGCCATTTTTAAATTGTAATAGTGAATGATTAGTGGATTTTTTTTTGGTCTTTTTTTTAATTTATAGATTGTTTTCAAAGCCTTTAGAGAATAGGCATTCCCAGCTAAGCCATAAACTGTTTCTGTTGGTAATGCCACTATATTACCTAGCCGAAGAGAATTGACTGTTTTTCTGATTATTTTTTCACACAAAGAAAATATATTTGAATAGTTTTTTTTCATAATATAATTATTATTAAATTGATGAAAATTGAAAATATTCCAGCTGATATCAAAAGTAAATCATTAAAAGAAGCCAGGGATGAAATTAATGAAATTTTAATAAGATTAGAAAGTAAAAATTTAGATTTAAATAATACACAAGAGGAATATCAGAGATTAATTTACCTAAATAAGCACGTTGAGTATCTATTTAAGAAAAAATCAAAAGAGATATCTGATAATAAAAATTAGTTAAATATGATTAAAAAAAAACTTAAATCTAATGCAAATAAAATTGATAAATTTTTAATTAATTATATTAGAAAACAAAAAAAATCATTATTAGTCTCACCAATGAAATACGGAGTAATTTCGGGAGGAAAAAAAATTAGAGCCAAAATCATTTTTGACACGGGAAAACTATTTAATATAAATGAAAAAAAATTAATTAACATTTGCGTTGCGGTAGAATGTATTCATTCTTATTCACTAATTCACGATGATTTACCTTGTATGGATAATGACTCAATAAGAAGAGGCAAGCCTGCAACACACAAAAAGTATGGCGAAGCTACTGCAGTTTTGGCTGGTAACTCGTTACTAACTTTAGCATTTGAATTAATAACTGATAAAAAATATTCGATTACACCTAAACAAAAAATTGAGGTTGTAAAATCTTTAGCAGAATGCTCAGGACATACCGGTATTGCTGGCGGTCAACAATTAGACTTAAAATTTGAAAATAAAAAAAAGAAAATAAGTCAAATAATAGATATGCAAAAGAAAAAAACTGGTAAGTTATTTAATTTTTGCTTTAAAGCTGTTGGAATAGTTGCAAATAAAAGTATTAAGGAAAAAAAGAGTCTAGGCATTTTAGGAGAAAATATTGGATTGTTATTTCAGTTAGCTGATGATTTTTTAGACATAAAAGGATCTAAGAAGCTAGTTGGTAAACAAATCCAAAAAGATGCAAAAAAGGGAAAATCAACTTTACTTAATTTAATGGGTTATAAAAAAGCTTATAAGTATGCAAACAATTTGAAGAAAAATATATTGCTTAAAATTGAAAAACATGGAAAAAAAGCAAAGGATTTGAGGGAAACTATAGAATTTATTTTAGGAAGAAATTTTTAATGACAAAACTTATTAGGCAAATTAATTTTCCATCTGATTTAAGACGATTCAAAAAAGAAAATCTAAAACAGATTTCAGAAGAATTAAGAGACGAGCTAATTGATGTAGTTTCTGAAACAGGCGGACACTTGGGAGCTGGTTTAGGGGTAGTCGAGCTTACAATTGCTTTACATTATGTGTTTGATACCCCGAAAGATAAATTAGTTTGGGATGTCAGTCATCAATGCTATCCACACAAAATTATTACCGGCAGAAGAGATCGTATAAAAACTTTAAGAAAAGGTGGTGGGTTATCAGGCTTTACAAAAAGAACAGAGAGTGAGTATGATCCATTTGGAGCAGCTCATAGCTCAACTTCTATATCTTCTACTTTAGGTATGTCAGTAGCTAAAAAATTATCAAATAATAAAAATAATGTTATAGCTGTAATTGGAGATGGAGCGATGAGCGCTGGAATGGCTTACGAAGCAATGAATAATGCAGGTGCTTTAAAATCTAATTTAATCGTGGTGCTTAATGATAACGATATGTCAATAGCTAGACCAGTAGGAGCGATGAGCAAGTATTTAGCTAATCTTTTATCTGGGAAGTTATATTTTAATTTTAGAGAGACAATTAAAATGATTATTTCTGCATTTTCAAAAAGATTTAGTCAAAAAGCGGGAAAAGCAGAGGATATTTTGAGAAACATGGT
>MDSZ01058642.1_pt1 | contig 11602 bp, 24 predicted proteins | sample 811201 | NCBI WGS metagenome assembly MDSZ01 (sample SAMN05326647, study PRJNA326480) | marine metagenome | isolation source: seawater | place: Indian Ocean: North | collected 2010 | reverse complement strand
TTATGTTAAGATTCAGCACCTTAAATAATACTGAATTAACTAACTTTTTCATTTTGAGGACAAGAAAATGAGCATAGGCCTGGTAGGCATCAAAACTGGCATGACACGTGTATTTGACGAATCAGGTACATCTATACCTGTTACAGTCATTAATATAGACTCAAATAGAGTTTCTCAAATCAAGACTGTTGATAGGGACGGTTACTCCGCAGTCCAAATTGCATATGGTAATCAAAAAGAAAGTAGATTAAATAAGGCAGCCCTTGGTCATTACAAAAAATCAAATATTAGTCCTGCAAAAGGACAAATTGAGTTTAGGGTAAAAGAATTAGGGGACAATCTCTCTGTTGGATCTGATATTAAAGTTGATACGTTTAAGGCAGGTGAACATGTGGATATTACAGGTAAAACATTAGGCAAAGGTTTCCAAGGTGGAGTGAAAAGGCATCATTTTAAAACACAAGACGCCACTCACGGTAATTCCATTTCTCACAGGGCTCTTGGTTCTACAGGGCAGTGTCAAGATCCAGGAAGAGTGTTTAAAGGTAAAAAAATGCCAGGTCATTTAGGTAACGTTAATAGAACTATTCAGAATCTTACAATCGTAAAGATTATGCCTAATGAAAACATTATGCTTGTTAAAGGGTCTATCCCAGGGCATAAAGGTAGTGTTGTAATAATAAAACCCACAGAAAAAAAATATATTGCCAAAGAAATTTTCTCTGATAAAGAGGTGACGGAAGTCAAAGAAAAGCCTGCTGAGTCCCCTGAGTTACTGGATTCTAGTGCAAATAAGAAAGAGGATATAGACGATAGTTCACTGCCTAGTGATGCTGACACATCGAACGAGGATAAAGGTAAAGAGGAAAGTAAGAAAAATGAGTAAAGAACTGTCTAAAATATTTACAAAAGATTTTAACGAAGCACTTGTCCACCAAGTCACAACAGACTTTTTATCTAACCAAAGGAGCGGAACTAAGGCTCAAAAAAATAGATCAGCTGTTAGTGGTGGTGGGGCTAAGCCACGCCCTCAAAAAGGTTCAGGTAGAGCAAGAGCTGGAACGACAAGAAGCCCTATTTGGAGAACTGGCGGGGTTACATTTGCTGCAAAACCTAAAACATACAACAAAAAAATTAATAAGAAAATGTACAGAGGGGCGCTCAACTGTATTTTTAATGAGTTGCTAAAGAGAAAAAGATTACATTTAACTGATAAGCTATCTTTTGCAGATAAAAAAACAAAATTAGGTCAAGGGCTGCTAAATGATCTTAAAATTGTCAATGCGCTATTCATCACCTCTACTGATAACCCCAATGCTTTTTTCTCACTCAGAAACATAAAAAATATCACAGTAATTGACTTCAAAGAAATTAATCCATACATACTTATGAAGCATGACAATGTTGTTATTGATTCTAATGTCCTTGAACATATTAAGCAGGCAACACTATTATGAATACAGAGAGACTAGCAAACATAATTGTAGCTCCACGAGTTTCAGAAAAAGCTACTACTCGCGCAGACCTAGAAAATCAGCATGTCTTCTCTGTACTGAAAAATGCCACAAAACCTGAGATTAAAAAAGCAGTTGAACTAATGTTCAACGTAAAGGTTAAGAGCGTCAAGGTGATCAACATGCAAGGCAAACTTACAAGAATTGGGCGTACGTTTGGTAAGAGAAAAGATTGGAAAAAAGCCTATGTCAGATTAGAGGAAGGTTTTGACATCAATTACGGTGAGGAAGAGGTAAGTAAATGACAATTGTAAAATCAAGACCAACTTCACCTGGTAGACGTTTCAGGGTAAAAATATCAAATTCTGAGATATACAAAGGACAGCCTCATGAGCCTTTACTCACTAAGCTCAAAAAAAGTGGTGGTCGTAATAATCAAGGAAGAATAACTACTAGACATATTGGTGGCGGACATAAAAAGAGATACAGGATTATAGACTTTAAAAGAAACAAAGATAATATACCTGCAATAGTCGAAAGACTTGAGTACGATCCAAACAGGAATGCTAACATAGCCCTTCTTCTATATGCAGATGGTGAGAGAAGATACATTATAGCACCAAAAAATCTCAAATCAGGAGATGAGCTCATGTCGGGTGAAAAGTCATCGATAAATATTGGTAACACACTACCTTTAATCAACATACCGGTTGGTACACAGGTTCATTGTATTGAAATGAAACCTGGCAAAGGTGCTCAGATTGCAAGAAGCGCAGGTACAGTTGCACAAATAGTCGCAATGGAGGGAGATTATGCAACTCTAAGATTAAAATCTGGTGAGACAAGAAAAATATTTAAGACTTGTAGAGCTACCATTGGAGAAGTTGGAAATAGTGAGTTCAATCTTCAGAAGCATGGGAAAGCAGGTGCGAAAAGATGGCTTGGTATCAGACCGACTGTACGTGGTGTTGCAATGAACCCAATCGACCACCCACATGGCGGTGGAGAGGGTAAGACATCAGGTGGGAGAGATCCTGTGTCACCATGGGGAACACCTACGAAGGGCTTTAAAACAAGATCAAACAAAAGGACTGATAAGTTAATTGTAAGAAGAAGAACTATTAAGAGTAGAAAATAAACATGGCTAGATCATTAAAAAAAGGACCGTTCATTGACCACCATTTACAAGCAAAGGTGGATAAAGCGCTCAAGGAGAACGACAAAAAACCTATAAAAACATGGTCTAGAAGATCTGTAATATCTCCAGATATGATTGGGTTAACAATTGCTGTCCATAATGGTAAGCAGCATGTTCCTGTATATGTTACCGAGAATATGATTGGACATAAGCTTGGAGAATTTTCCCCTACAAGAGTGTTTAAGGGGCATTCTGGGGACAGAAAGGCTAAAGGATAAGAGATGAATACACAAGCAGTTTTAAAATATCAAAAAATATCTGCCCAAAAATGCAGACTCGTGGCTAATGAGGTTAGGGGTTTGCCTGTGAATAAAGCTTTTGAATTTTTAAATTATAGCAATAAGAAAGCTTCACAATTAATTTTGAAAGTATTAGAATCAGCCGTTGCCAATGCTGAACATAATAACTCAAGCGATCTAGATGAGTTAATTGTGAAAAATGTTTTAGTTGATGAAGGCCCATATGGCAAGAGACACAGACCTAGAGCTAGAGGTAGAGTAAATCAGATTTTAAAAAGAACAAGTCACATCACTATAGTTGTCAGTGATGGGCAGGAAGATAATAAATAATGGGACAAAAAGTACATCCAACAGGTTTTAGGTTAGGTATCTCCACAGAGTACACATCCAAATGGTATGCTGGAAATAAGGACTATTCAACTTATCTTCTTGAGGACTTCCGTATTCGTGAATATTTGAAAAAACAACTGGAGAACGCCTCTGTAAGTAAAATTGTGATAGAAAGACCAACTAAAGAAGCTGTTATTAGTATTTACACATCACGACCTGGTATCGTAATCGGCAAAAAAGGTGAGGACATTGAAAAGTTCAGAAACAAGATTGCCTCTATATTGAAGACTGATAAAGCTACAGTCAAAGTCAATGTAAAGGAGATTAAAAAACCTGAGCTTGACGCGCAGCTTGTGGCAGAGGGAATTACTCAGCAGCTTGAGAGAAGAATAATGTACAGAAGGGCAATGAAAAGGGCAGTCACAAATACCATGAGATTGGGCGCACTAGGAATAAAAGTAAACGTTGCTGGCAGATTGAACGGAGCAGAAATAGCACGCAGTGAATGGTATAGAGAGGGAAGAGTTCCGCTCCATACACTTGATGCAGCTATTGATTATGGCTTTGCAGAAGCATTAACGACTTATGGGATAATTGGCGTTAAAGTTTGGATATACTCTGAAGATGAAATTAAAGAAGAAACAAAGAAACAACAAAAAAATAAATAATGTTACAACCAAAAAAGACAAAATTTAGAAAACAGCAAAAGGGTAGACTAAGAGGGTTTGCTACATCTGGAGCAAAAGTAAGTTTTGGTGAGTTCGGTTTGAAAGCGACCTCACGCGGACGAGTTACAGCTAGACAGATTGAGGCAGCAAGAAGAGCCATGACTCGCTATATAAAGCGTGGCGGTAAAGTATGGATAAGGATATTTCCCGATGTACCAATAACAAAAAAACCCATTGAAGTCAGAATGGGCAAAGGTAAAGGAAATGTCGAATATTGGGTATCAAAAGTACAACCTGGGAAAGTCTTGTACGAAATGGAGGGAGTCTCTGAGGAGATTGCTAGAGAGGCGTTCAGACTTGCAGCTGCAAAGTTGCCTGTACTAACAACATTTGTTTCTAGGACCGCGTTATGATCAAGTTAGATGAACTAAGAAAAAAGAGCCAGGCCGAGTTACAACAAACTCTTGAGGACCTTGCAAAAGAGAGATTTAATCTAAGAATTAAAAGAGGCTCTGGATTAAATCCTAAACCAAATTTATTTAGAGAAAATAAAATTACCATAGCAAGAGTGAAAACAATCTTGAGTGAGATAAAAAATGGAAAATAAAGCGAAGATTATAACTGCAAAAGTATTAAAAACAGCAATGAATAAGTCTGTCGTTGTTAGTGTTGAAAGACTTGTTAAGCATCCTGTCAATGGAAAATACATTAAGAGATCAACTAAATATCATGTCCATGATCAGAACAACAAGTGTGAAGTGGGTGAACTTATTAAAATTAAACAATGTCGGCCGATATCAAAAACTAAGACCTGGGTATTAGTAGAGGAATAGAGATAACTATGATTCAAATGCAAACAATTTTAAAATCAGCAGACAATAGTGGAGCTAGAAGAGTAATGTGTATTAAAGTTCTGGGTGGTTCGCACAGGAGGTTCGCTTCAGTTGGAGATGTTATCAAGGTTGCCATAAAGGATGCACTGCCTAAGGCAAAAGTTAAAAAGGGTGAGGTATATAATGCAGTGATTGTAAGGACTAAAAAAGGGGTAAGAAGACCAGATGGCTCTCTGATCAGATTTGATAGCAATGCAGTTGTCCTTCTTGATAATAAATTAGAGCCGATAGGCACTAGAATATTTGGACCAGTCACTAGAGAACTTAGAGATTTAACATTTATGAAAATAATTTCTCTCGCACCGGAGGTCTTGTAGATGAACAAAATTAAAAAAGGAGATTCTGTTATAGTGGTCGCAGGAAAGGACAAAGGTAAAAAAGGTGAAGTTATTAAATTACTTGATAACAACAAATGTCTTGTATCAGCAATTAATATGGCAAAGAAACATACTAAACCAAACCCAAATGCTGGCATTGAAGGTGGAATAATTGAAAAGGAGATGCCGATAGAATTATCAAACATCATGTTATTTAATCCCGTAACAAAAAAACAGGATAGGGTCGGATTCAAAAAACTTGAATCTGGAAAGAAAGTTAGAATCTATAAGTCTAACAGAGAGGTAATAGACATTTAATGAATACTTATAAGGAATATTATCACGAGAATATTGTGCCCGCATTGATGGAGAGATTTAAATTTAAATCCAACATGGAAGCTCCTCGTTTAATAAAAATTACCTTAAATATGGGTTTAGGTTCAGCTATAGCAGATAAGAAAATACTAGAGAAGGCTCAAGAAGAATTAACTCAAATTGCTGGTCAGAAAGCTATATTGACATATGCTAAAAAATCAATCGCTAATTTTAAACTTAGAGAGGGTATGCCAATAGGTTGTAAAGTAACGTTAAGAGGTCAAATGATGTATGATTTTTTTGAGAAACTTATAAAAATATCTCTACCGAGAACTAGGGACTTTAGAGGCTATAGTCAGAAGTCTTTTGATGGAAGAGGTAATTATACTTTAGGTATTAGAGAGCATATAATCTTTCCTGAAATTGATTTTGATAAAATTGATAAAATTAAGGGACTAGATATATGCATAACAACAAGTGCTAAAAATAATGAGGAGGCAATGGAGTTATTCAAACAATTTAACTTTCCATTTAAATGACATGGCAAAATTATCAATGATCGAGAGAGAAAGAAAAAGAGATAAGCTCAATAAAAAATATTTCTCTAAAATAAAAATGATTAAAGAAAAGTTAAAAGATAGTAAAACATCGAATGATGAAGCACTTCAACTTAGACTAAAACTGCAAAAGATTCCATTGAATGCTCTTACTGTTAGAAAAAGAAATAGGTGTGCTCTTACAGGAAGACCAAGAGGAGTTTACAGAAAGTTCACGTTGGGTAGAACTAAATTAAGAGAAATGGCTATGTCAGGGCTCATCCCTGGATTAACAAAAGCGAGTTGGTAAAATTATGAGTATGAACGACACAATATCTGATCTTCTTACACGTATACGTAACGGGCAGATGTCCAACAAAAAATCTATATCTGCACCATACTCAAAAATGAAAGAGTCGATATGTAAAGTTATGTTAGATGAAGGTTACATTGATGGTTATAGCAGCGATGAAGGTCAAATCAGGACACTTGTTGTGGAACTGAAATATTTTGAGGGTAAACCTGTAATTGATTATATAAAAAGAGTCAGCAGACCAGGACTTAGGATTTATAAATCATCTGATGAGATTCCGCTTGTTAAAAATGGTCTGGGTATATGTATCATATCAACATCTCAAGGTTTAATGACAGGTAAGTCAGCAAAAGAAAAGAAATGCGGAGGAGAGATTATTTGTTTTATCTCATAGTCATATGTCTAAAATAGCCAGCAAACCAGTAGAGTTATCCCCAGACATTAAATTTAATGTCACAAATAATACAATTCATATTGAGGGTCCGAAAGGTAAATTAGAGTTTGTCAAACCAGATGATATAACCATCGAACAGACTGACAATCTATTGAATGTGAGTACAAAGTCAGAATCTTCAGCTATGAGTGGAACAACTCGAGCATTGATCTACAATATGGTTACTGGCGTATCTAAAGGTTGGGAGAAAAAACTTTTACTTGTAGGAGTTGGTTACAGAGCTAAAGCTGATAAGCTCAAGTTAGAATTAGTTGTAGGATATTCTCATCCAGTCAACTTTGAGATACCAGAAGGGATCACCATAGAGACACCCTCTCAAACTGAAATCGTTATTACTGGTATTGATAAGCAAAAAGTGGGACAAGTAGCTGCAGATATCAGATCAGTAAGACCGCCTGAGCCATATAAGGGTAAAGGGATAAAGTACGCAGACGAACAAATAGTCAAAAAAGAGGCTAAGAAAAAATAATGAAATTAATTGTCAGAAATAGGAATGAGCAAAGGTTGAGAAGAGCGACTAAAACTAGATCAAAAATAGCTAATTCAGGTAATCATAGAATTAGTGTTCACAGATCGATTCAGCATATGTACCTTCAGTTGATATCACCCAATGGCGACAAGGTCATCACCACCATTTCGACCAATCAGAAAGACAATAAAATTAAAGCTAATAATATCAAGAGTGCAACAGATATTGGCGTCAAAATGGCTGATTATATCAAAAAAGCCAAAATTACAAACGTCGCTTTTGATCGATCAGGATATCGATATCATGGCAGAGTGAAAGCAGTTGCTGAAGCATTGAGAGATAAAGGAGTAAAAATATAATGTCAACCGACGAGAGAAATTCAGATTATATAGAGAAATTAGTTGCTGTTAACCGTGTAGCAAAAGTCGTTAAAGGTGGTCGACAATTTGGTTTTACAGCACTAACAGTCGTAGGAGATGGACACGGTAGAGTGGGCTATGGTTATGGCAAAGCAAAAGAAGTACCTGTGGCAATCCAGAAAGCTATGGAGAAAGCAAAGAAGAGTATGGTGTCAGTCTCACTTAAAAAAGGAACGTTGCATCATGCAATTACTTTTGAACATGGTTCGGCGAAGGTCTATATGCAGCCAGCCGGAGAGGGTACTGGAGTGATAGCTGGTGGAGCTATGCGAGCCGTATTTGAAGCAACAGGGATACACAATGTTCTTGCTAAAAGTATAGGATCAACGAATCCTATCAATGTTGTTAAAGCGACAGTTAAGGGTCTTGAATCAATGTATTATCCAGCGCAAGTTGCATTGAAAAGAGGAAAGAAAACAAGCGAGTTGTAAGATAGTCATGAGTAAAATTAGAGTTTCACAAAAATTGAGTTTGATTGGTAAAACGAAGAAACAGATAGCATGTATCAAAGGTCTAGGACTAAAAAGAATTAGCGATACTAGAATTTTGGATGATACACCAGAAAATCTTGGGATGATAAATGTTGTTAGACATATGCTAAATGTTGAAAATATTGAAGAGTAAAGTAATGTTGAATGAAATTAAATTAAAGAGAGAATCTAAAAGTACAAAAAAAAGAGTAGGGAGAGGTATTGCCTCTGGAACAGGTAAAACTTGCGGACGCGGCCATAAAGGACAAAAGTCCCGTACTGGCGGTAAAGTTCAGGTCGGATTTGAAGGCGGGCAAATGCCTTTACAAAGAAGATTACCAAAGGTCGGATTTTCCTCGCGAAAAAACATAAATACTGTAGAACTTAAATATGATTATCTGAGTAAGATCAAAGAAACAGAGATAACTATTGATTTGCTCAAGAAATATAATCTTGTAAATAACAAAGCCAATAAAGTAAAGATAATAGGTCCGGTGACTATTTCCTCTAAGAAAAAGTTAATCGACGTAGTTGCCACAAAATCAGTAATGGAGTTTATCAAGTAATGTCAAGAACTGCATCTAATATGTCTCCTAATCTTGGAGGTCTAACAAAATCATCAGAATTGAGACAAAGAATATTTTTTGTTATTTTTGCACTAATTGTTTTTAGATTAGGGAGTTTTATAACTCTTCCTGGTATTGATCCTGTAGTGATGAGTTTTTTATTCGAACAACAAAGAGGCAGCATTCTTGACATGTTCAATATGTTCTCTGGAGGATCATTGTCGAGGATGTCTATATTTGCACTTGGTGTGATGCCTTATATATCTGCCTCGATAATCATACAGATGATGACACATATATATTCTCCACTGATCCAGTTGAGAAAAGAGGGTGAGAGAGGAAGAAAAACAATTACAAAATATACGCGATATTTCACACTTGTTCTTGCACTACTTCAATCAATGGGAGTAATGAATGCACTATTGAATCAGAACACCTCAAGTACTACATTAGTTCTTGATCCTGGTTTGGGATTTTTCATTACCGGAGTTGTTACATTGGTTACAGGAACTATGTTTTTAATCTGGCTTGGCGAGCAAATTACGGAGCGTGGCGTAGGAAATGGTATTTCAATAATAATTTTCGCTGGAATTGTAGCAGGCTTACCCTCTGCAATCGGTGGTACTATAGAGCTTGCACGAAATGGTGAAATACAAAACTTTAGTGTCATACTTATTTTTTTATTAGCTATAGTAATAACCGCCTTTGTTGTGTACATAGAACGAGGTCAAAGAAAGATACCTATCAACTATGCTAGGAAAATGCAAGGCAGAAAGATGTATGCAGCGCAAAGCAGCTTCCTACCGCTAAAGTTAAATATGGCGGGCGTTATACCACCAATATTTGCGTCAGCTATTATTTTGTTTCCTGCCACTATTGCAAGCTGGTCAGGATCTGGCTCACCCGATAGTATCGTTCAAAAAATTGCAATGACTTTATCTCCAGGTCAGCCACCGTATATAATGTTGTATGCGCTTGCAATAATCTTTTTCTGTTTTTTTTACACAGCACTTGTTTTTAATCCTAGGGAGACAGCTGATAATTTAAAAAAATCAGGAGCATTTATACCTGGAATTAGACCCGGAGACCAGACAGCAAATTATATTGATGGTATTACAACTAAATTAACAACTGTCGGGGCTATATACATAACTGCGGTATGTTTATTGCCAGAATTTCTAATATTATATTTTAATGTACCATTTTACTTTGGAGGCACATCATTACTTATAGTTGTAGTTGTAGTAATGGATCTGATGGCGCAAGTCCAGTCGCATTTGTTATCTCAACAATATGAAGGAATGATGAAGAAAGCTAACCTTAGGGGAATTGGAGGGGGAATGAGATGAAGGTAAGAGCTTCTGTCAAGAAATTATGTAGAAATTGCAGGATTATCAGAAGAAATCGTGTTGTAAGAGTCATATGTAAAGACCCTCGACATAAACAAAGACAAGGATGAGATATTAGTTGTATTAGAGACCAATGAACTATAAAATTTACGCTCAGAGATAATAATGGCAAGAATAGCAGGAATAAATTTACCCAACAATAAGCATATATGGATAGCACTGACTGCCATTTATGGCATTGGCGACACGCGAGCGAAGCACATCTGCGATCAAGTTGGTATCGAAGCCACAAAAAAAGTAAAAGATTTAGAGGAAAAAGACCTAGAAAGTATACGTCAGTTCATAGATGATTATCAACTCGAGGGCGACCTTAGAAGGGAAAATTCTATGAATATTAAAAGACTTATGGATGTGGGCTCATATAGAGGAATTAGACATAGAAAGGGTCTACCTCTTCGTGGTCAGAAAACCAAAAATAATAGTAGAACCCGTAAAGGTCCTAGAAAATTACTTAAAGCTAAATGATATGGTAGAAAAATCTAAGAAGAAAAAAGTAAAAAAAGTTGTTAATGAAGGTGTCGCACATATCAACGCGTCATTTAATAATACAATTGTAACCATTACAGACAAAGAGGGAAATACATTAGCTTGGGCAACATCGGGCGGCTCAGGGTTTAGAGGATCAAGAAAGAGTACACCTTTTGCAGCTCAAATTGCTGCAGAAAAGGCAGGTCAAAAAGCAACTGTTTTTGGACTCAAAAGTTTAGAGGTTCTCGTTAAAGGACCTGGTCCAGGTAGAGATTCTGCTGTAAGGGCACTTAATAATGCCGGTTATAAAATTACGAATATTAAAGACATAACACCGTTACCACATAACGGCTGTAGACCACCAAAGAAGAGAAGAGTTTAATGGCAAAATACACTGGTTCAAAATGTAAACTAATGAGGCGAGAAGGCACTGATCTATATTTAAAGTCTGGATCCAGAGCCTTAGACACAAAATGCAACCTAGAGAGAAAGCCTGGTATTGTCGGTGAAAGAAGAGAAAAGCTGTCTGATTATGCTTTACAGCTTAGAGAGAAACAAAAAGTCAAAAGATTGTATGGAATTTTAGAGAAACAATTTAGAAATTATTATAAAAAATCAGCAAGCAAGAAAGGGTCAACTGGTGAGAATCTACTAACTTTCCTGGAATCACGATTAGACAATGTTGTGTACCGATCTGGTTTTGGGTCAACAAGAGCAGAATCTAGACAGTTAGTAAATCACAAAAATATCGAGGTCAATGGTAACGTAATCAATATCCCATCTTACCAAGTTCAAGCAACTGATAAAATTTCAGTTAGGAACAAATGTAAAGACCAGTCTAGGATTCAATTTGCTATGTCTGTTGCTGAAACACGCAACCCAAGCGATTGGATTGATGTTGATTCTAAAAATCTCACGGCGACTTACTTAAGAATCCCAGAAAGATCTGAACTTCCGAAAGAGATCAATGAATCGTTGATCGTAGAATTATACTCAAAATAGCAGGTAACTTATGAAATCAATCACATTTTTAAAACCAAACTTAGTTGATATCGAAATGATATCAGATTCTAAATCAAAGATA
>MDSZ01199646.1_pt1 | contig 11603 bp, 8 predicted proteins | sample 811201 | NCBI WGS metagenome assembly MDSZ01 (sample SAMN05326647, study PRJNA326480) | marine metagenome | isolation source: seawater | place: Indian Ocean: North | collected 2010 | reverse complement strand
TGTCAAAAAAATATCTGGTTGTTATTCAAAATCAATAGTTTATATGGGTAAGAGTGGAAATGGACAATTAACAAAAATGGTGAATCAAATATGTGTTTCATCAGTTATTCAGGGGATTGCCGAAGGTTTATTTTTTGCAAAAAAAAAGAAACTTGATATTAGCTCTCTTTTAAATGTAATTGCTAATGGTGCAGGTCAATCTTGGCAATTTGACAATAGAGCTGAAACAATGTGGAAAAATAAATTTAATTTTGGGTTTATGAATAAGCATATGCTTAAAGATTTAAAATTAGTACTTGAAGAGTCAAAAAAATCTCAAATAAATTTACCAGTTACGAAAATTATAAAAGGATTTTACACAATTTTAGTTAGAAACGGATTTTCGAAAGAGGATACTTCTAACTTAATTAGACTTTTGAAATAATCATTACTTAATAAATTATTTTTTCATAAATTTTTTTTTTTAAACTTTCAATTCCGTTACCTTTTAAAGCAGAAATATATATGGAATTCTTATCAAACGAATTATGAAGAATTTTTTTGTTTTTTATCAAATCTACTTTATTTATTACATCTAAAATTCTTTCATCATTCATATCAATACCTATTTCTGTAAGAATTTTTAATACGTCTTTTTTTTGTTCAAGATAATTAGAGTTTGATATATCCCTAATATGTAAAATCAAATCAGAATAGGTTATTTCATCTAATGTTGACTTAAAAGCGTCTACCAAAGTCGTTGGTAGATCACTTATAAAGCCAACCGTATCTACAAATAAAAAGTTAGTATTATTAAAAAATGATTTTCTTATTGTAGAATCTAAAGATGCAAATAACATATTCTTAGACAAAACATTTGACTTGGTTAATTTATTAAAAAGTGTTGATTTTCCGCTATTCGTATATCCTACCAAAGATATTACTGGAATTTTATTTTTGATTCTTCTGTACCTTTGCAAATCTCTAATTGAAACAATTTTCTTTATTTTTTTTTTTAATCTATTAATTTTTTCAGTTAACTGTCTTTTATCTGATTCTATTTGCTTTTCACCTGGCCCCCCCATAAAACCAGCTCCCCCTCTTTGTCTTTCTAAGTGTGTCCAAGACCTCACAAGTCTACTTTTTTGAAATTGTAAGCTTGCTAATTCTACACTTAATTTTCCTTCGTTAGATTTTGCTCTAGAGCCAAAGATTTCAAGAATTAAACCAGTTCTGTCAATTACTTTGGCATTTAATTCTTTCTCAAGATTTCTTTGCTGTATAGGTGATAAATTAACATTGAAAAAAACTATATCAACTCCCAAATTCTGAAGTTTTTTCTTAAAAATAATTAGATTTCCTTTATTTATAAAAGTTTTAGGACTTATCTTTTCAAGACCCAAAAGTGAGCTTTCTACACATTCTAGGTTTATTGCTTCAACTAGATTTTCAGCTTCCCTTAAAAAATAATTATTTTTATTTCGTGTAAATTTTAGAAAAGGATGAACTATTAATATTTGTTTATTGTTCATTTAATTTGATTCTTCAGGAACTGGTTGTAAAGATTGATTATTTTTTTTGTAATCTCTCCAATTTTTTTATTATTAATTATTAAATTATCAATTTTTATAACTGGCAGAACACCAACGGTCGTACTTGTCAGAAAAGCTTCTTTACACCTTTTTATATCGTTCATAGAGAAAGCTTTCTCCTCTAATAAAATTTTATTTTTTTTTGCTAAATTCACAACACAATCTCTTGTAACACCCCCAAGTATTAAATTATTTTTAGGATGGGTTAAAATTGTATTATTGGAATTGACAATAAATGCATTTGATGTGGAACCTTCAGTTATTAAGGAATCTCTTTTCTGCCAAATTTCATATAAGCCTTTATCAAATGCTTTCTGTTTTTCTAAAAGATTAGGTAAAAGTGAAATTGACTTTAAATCACATCTTAACCACCTGATATCTTCAGATGTGCCTACTTTTACACCTTCTAATAAATTATCTAAATTCTTATTTGAAAAAGCAAAAATAATGACATTTGGTTTAACTCTTTTAGGAAATAGATGGTTCCTTTTAGCACTGCCTCTGGTTATTTGAAGATAAATAAAACCTTTATTAAGGTGATTTAAATCAATCAAATGTAAAATAATTAATTCTAAAGACTTAAAGTTATAAAAAGGCTTTTTTATACTTATACCTTTTAAAGATTTTTTTAACCTTATAATATGCTTGTTAAAATTAAGAAGTTTTCTTTTATTAAAAGCAATAACTTCATAGACACCATCTGAGAAATTAAAACCTCTATCTTCAACAGAGATTAAAGCGTCAGCTTTATTTAGATAAGAGCCGTTAACATAATAGGTCAGCATTAAAAAAACTCTATGTTAACTTCGGAGTACTTTTCAATGTCTTTTATTGACGAAGGTTCTGAAAATATAATTACTTTATCTTTAACTAACAAAATAGTATTTTCATCTGGAAATATAAGTTCATTATTTCTTACAATACCCCCAATCACAACGCCTTTTGGTATAGTTAAATCAGAAATTTTTTTGTCAGCAAATTTAGTTGTAGGTAAAATTTCAATCTCCATTATTTCACCACGATCATTTCCAAAATCGTGAACTTCTTTTACTTTACCCCTTCTTACGTATTGTAAAATTGCTGAAGTAGTAATATTTCCAGGATTTATCAACACATCTAGATTTAACTTTTTAGATAATCTACGATAATTTGGATTTCTTACAATTGCCATTGACCTTTTACAACCTAAATCTTTGGCAAGTAAAGAAGAAAAAATATTAACTTCGTCATCATCTGTAACTGATATTATAGCTTCTGCTGATGATGCACCTGCTTCTTTTAAAAGATCTGCATCAAGAGCGTCACCACATAAAATAGTATTTTGACTTGAAAGCTGTGATGCAATATTTTTTGCTCTTGTAATATCATTATCAATTACTTTACAACTTATTTCTTGATAGTCGCTTTCTAAAATTTTTATAATACTTTTTCCAATACTACCTGCACCTACAATCACAAGTTTCCTATTTTCTAGTGATTTAATTCCAAAAACTCTAAGTGCTCTTAGAAGGTCATTATTTTTTAAACAAATATATATGTCATCTCCTGGATATATCTCAACCTTTCCAGTTGGAAGGATGATTTCATTATCCCTAAATATTGATAGAATTTTCACTTCTAATCCAGAAAATATTCCTGGTAACATTCTTAGTGGGGTATTTATTATTGGACAGGAATCATTAATTGATAATCCTATAATTCTTGCAACTTTTTCTCCTAAATAGAATGAATCAAATGAACCTGGAGTATTTAACTTTCTAATTATAGCTTTGGCAATCTCTAATTCGGGAGAAATAATGGCATCAACATCAATTTTCTCCTTTGCAAATAATTTATTATAATATTTTGGATCTAAGTAGTCGGATTCCTTTACCCTTGCAACTTTTACAGGAATTTTAAATAAATGTTTAGCCAATTCACAGCTTAAAAGATTACATTCATCTTTTTCTGATACCGCAATCATTATATCAGCATCATCAGCTCCAGCCTTTTCTAAGGTGTCTGGTAGAGCTGTAGGTCCACATACAGTTTTAAGATCAACATTTTTACTCAACGATCTCAAAAGAACTTCGGATTCATCAACAACAGTCACATCATTATCTTCATAAACCAATTGTTTGGCAATATTAGATCCAACCTCACCGGCACCACAAATAATTATTTTCATAAATTAATCCAGTTGAATTTTTAGAGATTTTAATTTTCTATGCAAAGCCGTTCTTTCCATTCCAATTTCTTTTGACATTTTAGATACATTTTTTTTAAACTTTTCAAGATTATATTTTAGATATTTTATTTCAAAACTCTCTCTAGCTTCTTTAATTCCACAATTAAGAATCTGTTCATCATTAAACAAAATATCATTACCCAGAAAGTCTGACAACAATTTAACTAAATTATCTTTACTTAATGTTATTTGATTTGCATCAAATAATGATGACAACCCCCATTTAATAAAATTTTTAAGCTGAAGAGTATTATCGATGAAATCAAGGCTAGAAAAAAAAGAATAAATATCAGGTTTTATATTTTTTTCTTTAATTTTTTTTTCTTCTGTCACTTCTTTTACAAACTCATTAATCAATTCCTCTTTATCATCTTTCCTTTCTTTTAAAGATGGAACATAAATTTCAAAAAAATTAAAACTTTTTAATAAATCATATCTCAACAATTTATTTTTTTTTATATTAGAAAGGGAATGATTCGATGAACAAATAAGTCTAAAATCAATTTTTTTAGAAACACTACTACCTACTCTTTTATATTTTTTTTCATCAAAAACTCTTAATAACTTGCCTTGTATTTTTGGTATCATAGAATCAATATTTTTAAAAAAAAGAGTTCCGCCTTCAACTTCTTCAAAAAGACCAGGGACAGCAGTAATACGATTAATTTCTTTTCCAAATAGATTTTCTTCTGTTTCAGTTTCAGAACATTGACTAAAATCTAGTACCTTAAAATTTTTATTAAAACGGTTAGATTCACTATGAATTTTTTTTGCTAAAAACTCTCTACCTGATCCTTTGTTTCCACCTAAAAAAACAGAAGATTCAGTTTTAGTGATCATTTTTAATTTGTTTATCACATTTTTTGATAAATTAGATTTTGCAATAAAATTATATTTTCTGTTTTTATAAAAATCAGTAATTTTTGCTTTCAAATCAAAATTTTCTAGAGCTTTTTTAACTTTAAAAATTAAAATTTCACTATCAAAAGGTTTTTCAATAAAATCGTAAGCACCCTTTTTTATTGAATTTACAGCTGTTTCAATATTTCCGTGTCCACTTATCATTATAATAGGTATATTTTTATTAATTTTTCTTATTTTTTCTAATGTTTGGAAACCATCAAATTTTGAGTTATTCAGCCATATGTCTAAAATTACTAAAGAATGTTTTACTTTATCAAATGTTTTTATTCCTTCCTCTGCAGATAATTTATACTGCGTGTTAAAGCCTTTATCACTTAGAAGACCAGATATTTGTTCACAAATATCGAGTTGATCATCTATAATTAGTATTTTATGAAGCTCACTCATAATTCCTTTATATTTTTATATAGTTTTATTTTAACCAAAGCACCCCCCAAATGATCACCATCTAAAAGCTCAATTCCACCATTATGATCTTCTGCAATTTTTTTGCAAATAGCTAAACCTAAGCCTGTACCATTAGTCTTATTTGTTATATATGGTTCAAACAACTTCTCTCGACTATTTGGAAAACCTACACCATTATCTTCTATATCAATGTGAATCATCTTATTTTTATGCATCACGTTAATATGAATAATTTTCTTCTTTTTTTTAATTGACTCTATTGAATTTTTTAAAACATTCATAACAAGCCTGCTTATTTGGTTATGATCGCATCTTAAATTAATATTTTTTGGACTTATTTTAATTTTAAAAATAATATTTTTATTTGCTATTTTTTGTGTATTAACTTGAGCGTTGATAATATTATCAAGACTAGCTAACTCAAGTTTACTTTCTGGCATCCTTGCAAAATTAGAAAACTCTGAAACAAGGTTTTCAATACTGTTTACCTGTCTAATAATTGTGGTTGTACAGCTATCAAAAAAATCAATATTCTTTTTAGTTTTACTTTTAAGGGAGCTTTCAATTCTTTGCGCAGAAATCTTTATTGGTGTTAATGGATTTTTAATTTCATGTGCCATATATCTAGCAATATTTGACCAAGCTGCATTTTTTTGAGCAGATACTAACTCAGTAATGTCATCAATACTAAGAATAAAACCTTTTAAAACTTTTTTTTCATATACTTTTGAAAACTTAATATTAAGAATTTTTAATTTTCCAGTAATGACGAGTTTAATTTGTACTTCTTTATTCTTTAAATCACTAATTTGAAATTTTTTGGTTTCAGAGGACAGATTTGAATTTATCTTGAAGAAATTTTTTTTTACATTTGTACCTAAAAATTCCTCAGTCTTCTTATTAATTAATAATACTTTGTTATTATTATCTAAATAAATAATACCATTACTAATTTCATTAATAATTTTTTCTGTAAATTTCCTTCTCAAATTTATCGTTTCTTTAGCCTTTAATAATTTATTTTTTTGGATTTTAAGAATATCAAGCATTTTATTTAATACACGAGATAAAAAATTAAACTCATTGTTACCATCGATAACTTTAATTCTTGAAGCAAAATTATCACTTATCATTTTTTCAGAATCTTTAATAATACTTTCTATAGGACTTAAAATTTTGTTTGAAAACCTAAGACCAAACCAAATTGAAAAAAGTATCATTAAAAAATTAATAGCCAAAAACAGCTTGTTAAATTGGTATTGAAAATTATCAAGTTTATCAGCTATATTTGCATATTGGCTAGCAGTATCATTTACAGATTCCACTCTACTTAAAACATTCGAATCAACGTTTTTTCCTATGTAAAGGTATGTAGGAAGTGCTCTTTGGATTTTTAATAAAGCTCTTACTTTTGTTTGATCATTATTTGGAAAAATTGCTATATCACCTTCATCCGCAATTAAAAAGGTCCATAATGGTGGCGCTGTTTCTGATTCAACTAGGAAACTGCCAACTTTTGCTAACAGTTGACCTGAACTTTCAAAAATGATTGCTTCATTTAGGTCTCTTACTTCAATAAAATATTTTAAAAAATCAGTCAACCTATCTCTATCAGTAAAAAAAACTATTTCTTCACTGCTTAATTCGTTGTTGATATAAAGAATATCTTTTTTAATACTATTTTTATGCTCGTTAAAATAAGATTCAGAAATTTCCTTTGAACCCTTTAAAACTTGATTAATTCTTTCATTAAACCAATTTTTAATTCCTTGATCAAAAAAAATTAATGAGAAAACCGTGATTAAAGTTGTTGGGATTAAACTTATTATTATAAATAGAGAAGTGAATTGGACCCTAAAATTTGACTTTATTTTCTTTTTTATAAAAATTTTAAAAATTTTTTTCAAAGACAATAATATTAACAAGATAATAAGTAAAAAATTTACAGAAATTAAAAAAGATATATTTTCAACTTCTTCTAAATTGGATAAATAACCTGACAAAGATAGGAAAATTGTTAAACTAAGAAGAAAGGATATTAAAAATATGAAAAGAAAAAATTGATTTTCAAAGTTCAAAGACAAATTTTTAATATTAAATTGACTAAGCATCAACTTTTTCCAATTTTTTTAGAAATGTTGTGCTTAGTTATTTTTGTTCTCAATGTATTTCTATTAATACCTAAAATTTTGGCAGTTTTTATTTGATTACCTTTAAAATATTTAAGTGTTTTGATAATTAATGGCTTTTCAATTTCAGTTAAGAATTTGTCGTATAAATTTAATTCAGTGTTTTCATTCTCTACAGTTTCAAAAAATTTATCTAAAAACTCATTAAAAAAATTGGAAAAGTTAATATTTTTTTCTTTACTAACGTTTGATTCAAAGACTTTAATTTTATGATCAATTAAAGATTCAATTGTATCCACTGAAATGACACTTTCCGAACTTAAAACACTAATTCTTTTAAATAAATTTTCTAATTCTCTAATATTTCCAGGCCAATCGTAAGATTTTAAAAATTTCATTGATGTTTCATCTATTTGTTTGGAGTTTTCAGAGAATTTTGATAAGAAATGATTTGATAGACTTACAATATCGTTCTCTCTCTCCCTTAAAGGAGGAAGTTCAATATTTATAACATTAATTCTATAGTATAAATCTTCCCTAAAAGTTTGATTTTCAATACAGGTTAACAAATCTTTATTTGTAGCAGATATAATTCTAACATCGGTTTTTATAATCTCTCTTCCTCCAACTCTAGAAAGTTCACCAAACTGTAATACTCGTAAAAGACGAGCTTGAATATCAATTGGCATATCACCAATCTCATCTAAAAAAAGTGTTCCACCATTTGCTTTTTCAAAGTATCCAAGATTTCTTTTCTCAGCACCCGTAAAAGCACCTTTTTCATATCCAAATAATTCACTCTCAATAAGGTTCTCGGGAAGTGATGCCATATTAATCACTACGAAAGGAAATGAATTTCTTTCACTAAAGTTATGAATGGCACGAGCTACAAGTTCTTTTCCCGTTCCTGATTCCCCAGTAATGAGGACTGTATGATTTGTTTTTGTTGTTTTTGCAATATTTTTATAAACTTGTTGCATAGCTAAAGATGTTCCAATCATCGGGAGCTTTTCATCTATTTTAAAATCATTTTGAATTAATTTATTAGAATTTAGACACTTATTAACGCAAATAGTTAAGTCATTTAGATCTAAAGGTTTTGGCAAATATTCAAAAACATCAAGTTGATCTGCTTTTATAGCTGTAAGGATATTATTTTTTGCGCTTATAATAATAAATTCTTGATCGTTATTTTTTTTTTTTACCTTTTTGACTAATTCTAGCCCATCACCATCTGGAAGCATAACATCGCATATTATTAAATCAAAGGTGACTTTTTCAATAGTAACCCAAGCTTCTGAGAGTGTTGAAACACTCATAACAGAAATTTTTGAACTGCTCAGTGCTTTGGAGATAACTTTTCTTAAGGAAAAATCATCGTCGATAATTAAAATTCTTTTCTCCATACAAAAATTTTATAAAGGTAGTTTAATATACACTTTTGTGCAATTGTCCTCAATCTTGATTGAAATTTCACCATTATGGTAATCAATAATTTTTTTTACCAGAAAAAGTCCTATGCCTGAACCATTTTTTTTATTAGTAAAAAAAGGGATGAAAATTTTTTCTAAATCATTTGGATTTATTCCCACCCCATTATCTTCAATAATGATGAGGAGATAATTTTTTTTTATTTGATTTTTTATATTGGGAATTTTAATTGTCTGACCGTAAAGAAATTTTGTAGAAATTTTTATATATGCATTATTGTTTTCAGTGAGTGCATCTTTTGAATTTAAAAACAAATTATCAAAAACCTGAATCATTGCATTTTTGTCAATTCTAACCAAAGGAAGCGAAGGGTCAAAGTCTTCAATAATTTGAATAACACCTTTTTTGTCAAATCTAAATAAAGAATACCTAATGATTTCATGTATATTTTCATTAGAGCCATCTAACAACGAATTTTTTGTATTTATATATGATAATGACTTAAATATTTTTGAAATTCTCTCAGTCTCATTTACAACAATATTAAACAAATCTTCATCAAATTTTTTTGACTTTAGAATTAGCTGCGAAGCCATTTTGATAGAACTTAAAGGATTGTTGATTTCATGAGATAATATTGAAAAGGTTTCATCAAAAATAATAAATTGATCTTGATTAACGATTTGACTTTTATTTGATTTCTTAAAAACCAACAAAATTTTATCATCATACATTTCAGGAATTATACATCTCACTTCATATGAAAAGTTTTTAAAAAGAGCTGCCTCTCTAATTAAAAACATACCAGTTTTCTTTGACATTTTTTTAAGATTACTGATTAAAAATGAGTTTTGTCTGAAGATTTGATCTATTTTTTTTTTTTTTAAAAAACTAAAGCTTCTCTCAAATTCAATTTGAAACTCTAAATTCACATAATATATGCTTAAATCTTTTATTTCCAATAGAAGAATTGGCTCTGGTACTAAATCAAGAATATTTCTGTAAAAATCAGAATTTTTATCATTTTCCATAATGACTAAAAAAAATCTGTTATGTATCTTTCCACTTGAGTGTATTCTGTACAATTATTGATTTTAAATCTAAACTCATTTGAATTTTTAAGAGATCTTGAATACCATCCTAAATGTTTTCTAAATGATTTTATTCCAATATCGATACCATAATGTTCTAAAGCAAGAGAGAAATGTTCTAAAATGATGGCTTTTTTATCATTCTGAGGAATACTAAATTTCTTTTTCACATTTTTTTTATGCTGTTTAATTTCCTCAAAAATCCAAGGTCTTCCATATGAACCTCTTCCAATCATAACAGCATCTCCATAGGATTGCTTTTTTGATTCATAATAATCGTCAATTTCATTTATATCACCATTAACGACCACTGGAATTTTAACTGAACCTTTCACTTTTTTAATAAAATTCCAGTCCGCTTTTCCTTTAAACATTTGATTTCTTGTTCTTCCGTGAATTGTTAACATTTTTATACCTTCATTTTCGGCAATTTGAGCTAATTTTGGAGCATTAAGATTTTTATCATCCCAACCTTTTCTCATTTTTAATGTAACTGGTATTTTAACACTTTTTACAACTGATCTAATAATTGATGAGGCAAGCTCCTCATCTTTCATTAATGCTGATCCAGCATAACCATTAACGACTTTTTTTACGGGGCATCCCATATTAATATCAACTATATCAGCACCTGAATTTTCGCAAAGTTTAGCAGCCTCCGACATAATTTTTGGATCACAACCCGCGATCTGTATTGCATACAATTCGCCTGAATCTTTTTTGATCATTTTCTGAGTTTTTTTATTGTTTTCTACCAAAGCCCTACTTGCAATCATTTCTGAGAATACTAAAGCTGGTTTAAATTTTTTAACAATTTCACGGTAAGGATAATCTGAAACACCAGACATAGGAGCAAGAAGCAAATCAGAGTCTATTTTTATATTATCAATAATCATAATATTTCAAAAACCTTTATACCAAAGTAGGCAAAATTTATAAATAAATAAGATAGTAAAATCAATCTAAAAGTAGTAAAGCTTGAGCACCCTTTAATACCTCTATAAACAAGAAAGATAAATATCAAAAAAAAGCAAAAAATACTTAAAGTGACTTTGTAATCAAAAAATCTTATTAAATTATCATATTCATTTAAATGAAAAAATAATCCAGAAATAATAGAAGTAAATAAAAAAAGCATTGATAAGTATAAAACTCTTAAAGTAAGAATCTCACTGGCATATAAAGACGGTAAAATATTAAAAATTACGGGATTAAATTTCATATTTTTAATTAATCTACTTTTTAAAATAACACAAAAAGAGCTTATAGCACATATAGTAAGCATTGAATATGATAATAGCGAGCTAAATATGTGAAATAACAAAAACTTATCACTAAAAATATTAACTGATATACTTGTTTTTTCAGAAGAAATTGAAATTAAAAATCTAAATAAAATTAAAATTAAGAAAAGTGGAATAAAAAAGAGTCGTAATTTTAAAAATTCAAAGTAAAAAATTGATATTAGAAAATATGTAAAAAGAAAAATAACTAATAGAAGTGAAGTAATAAGATTTAAATTAAAAACTTCACTATCCAAAATAAATAGGTAATAGATGAAATTTACAACACCTAAAAGAAATAAATTGGATAAATATATGAATTTATTAATAAACATATTCTTATCCAAATTTATAAAACTTGTTACAAAAAAAATTAAAAAACATATAAATGTAATTGTTTCTATGTAAAAATAATTTGTCATTAATTTTATAATAAGTAATATGAATAAAAAAAATATAGCATTAATTGTTAGTGGGGGTGAAGGAAAAAGATTTGATAAGAAAAAACCAAAGCAATTCTTTAAAATCAACGAAAAGAC
>MDSZ01004510.1_pt1 | contig 11603 bp, 22 predicted proteins | sample 811201 | NCBI WGS metagenome assembly MDSZ01 (sample SAMN05326647, study PRJNA326480) | marine metagenome | isolation source: seawater | place: Indian Ocean: North | collected 2010 | reverse complement strand
ATGGGAATACAGAATATTTAATGACATAGAGTTAGATTTCTATTTAGAAGTAGAAAAAGTAAATCAAGTTGCGATGGCAGCTTAAGGAAGGATGGTATGAATCAAGTAATAGAAAAACTAAAAAAACAAATCAAAGAATGTGTAGATTCTAATGATTTTGTTGGTGCAAAGAATCAATTAAATAAGTTAATTACTTTTATTGATTACGATGTTGAAATAACAGTAGAGGAGTTGTAATGTACAGAGTAATTTATTGGTTTAATGGCGAGCAAAGGTTTACTGCAAAAACCACCAAAGAAGATGCGGTCAACACTGCAAAACATTTTAATGGCACAGTAGTAAAAGAAGTTGGAAAATATAATGATTTAGTATCATTACCAATTAAAAAACGAATAATGAAAGATAAGCTAGAAGAAAAACTTGCATATTCAGAAAGGGATAACAATGGCTAAAAACGAATTGCTTGACAAAGTAGATTACATTAATACATTATTTAATGTAGAAGCAAGAACAATAGGTGCTTATAGATTAGATATATCTAATGGCGGATATAGATTAACACAATTAGTAAATGGTGTTGGTGGCGAAACAGATATATCTCCAAGATTAAAAGCAAGTGAAATGAGAGAATACCTTGATGGATTTAAAAAAGGCGTGCTAGCGATGCACGAAGAAAGGGTAGGTATAAGAGATGGCAAATTCACACACCTTATTTAAGTTAAAACCACTAGATGCTGGTCAACTTAATTCAATTAAAAATGCAATAGAGACACTAAGAATCTATGGCATAGGTACAGATGCGGTATCTTTAGAGATGGTAAAAGCACAAATAGAAATCAAAAGAGAAGCTGCATTAAAAAAATAATTATAGTGCTATTGACTATAAATCACACAATGTGATACACTTATATTGTAAGAAAGGATGGTAAAAGGATGGATGAAAAAGTAAAAATACTTTTGAAAAAATCTAAAGCGTTCAAACAGTTCGCTAACTTCCTTACAGAAAATGGATATACCTACGAAGTTGTAGGTTCTATGGAAGCTGAAACCGACACTGAGAGAAGTTCTAGTGGCGGTGTATTTTATGGATTAGATTTCGTAATGTACCCAGCAGATGTAGAGGTATTCAAAAATGGTAAGGCAGTTGCGTTTGTTAAGCAAGCGTTCAGAACTGGCTACGATTATAAAAAAGGTAAAGATGAAGGTACGATGCCTTATTGGGAATACAAAGAAATGCAAGAAGCAGCATTCGCTGGTAAACAAAGCATAGAAAATACCAAGTTAGAGCTAGAGTATGTTTATTTTTACGAGGAAGAATACACTAGCGATACTTATGGACTTGAGTATTACAAGAATGAATACTATGAGTTCTGGAAGTATGCAAGAGGTAAAACTAAAAGACTAAAAGAACAAGGTTATGCGTTAACATTTAATAGCGCAAAAACAATGTTTAAAGAACTTGAAGTAGGAGAACAATTCTACAAGTTTAAAAAGTTCTTAGTTACTCAATAGGAGAAATAAATATGACAAAATGGTGGAGATAAATATGATAAAACTATTTATCGAGACATGGCTAATACAAGACTGGAACTGGCGAGGATGGTATCTAGTCGGATTTAGCGGAGTTGGATATATATTATATTCAATAATCAAGATGTCTATTATCTCATTCAGACTGAAGCTAGCAGAAAAGAAGTATGCAACTACTCGAATCAGCAACAGTTTAGATGAGATGTATAGAAAACTAGAAGCTGGTATAGAAGTAAAACCAAGTAAATACTTGAAATAAATATCTATAAAAACTTTTATATAAGCTGCTAGCAGCGTAGTAAGTGATGCGGTTTACGAAAACCACATGAGCGGCACACCTACTACGCTATTTTTATATTAGATGTTGTTTTGTAAACTTAAGGTAGAATAAACAAATGGATAGAGAAAAAGAATACGTTTGGACTAGATTACATTTTTTTCAGTTTGATGAAAATAATCCGAAAGAACATAATTACTCCGAGATAGAAAACTCAATTAAAAGATTCGGATTTATAGAATTACCAGTTGTAAACAAAGTAACTAATACTTTAGTTGCTGGTCATGGCAGAATTGCTGCACTACAAAACATGGCAGGTCGTGGAGAACCTATGCCTAAGTATCTTAAAAAAGAAGATGATACACAAGAATGGTTAATACCAACAGTAGTTGTAGAGTTTGAGACCGATGCAGAAGCAAAAGCATATATAGTTGCATCAAATCAATTAACAATAGATGGCAGCTGGAATGAAGCGCTGCTGCTAGATTTACTTCAAGATATAAATGCTGCAACACAAAACTTATTAGGAACTGGTTTTGATTTAGAAGATATTATGCAGATGGAAGAGTTCCAGAATGCACCGCTAAAGTTCGATGAAGATTTTGGTAAAGAAGTACATTACGTAAAAGTAGAAGCTGATTCAGCAGAACATGCAGAATCAATTAAAGCACAATTAAAAGAGTTAGGTTTTATATGTCAAGTGAAGAGTATCACGAAGTAATAGTACCCACAGAAATAAGAGAAGCGATGCAAATATTTATATCGTTTCTTACTGCTAATTTTTCGTATGAAGATGGCATAGATGAAGTAGATTTCAAGATGTTCAGAGAATCAATTACCGATGGAATATTTGGCACTGCTGAATTACCAATGATGGAACGTAATAATATCGGCATATCTGGTAATGATTTTTTTAACGCTGCGTGCATATTGATGACAGATATGTTATATAATGCTACAAGCGGAGACATCCTTGAAGCGCAGAAAGTTCTACGACAGATGGGAATGGCGGTAATAGATAGATAGCTAGACTAAACAGGTTTTAGTCGTTAACGTAACAGGAGTACGTAACATGGCAGGCAGACCAACTAAATTGACATCTGAATTAACAGAAGAAATAGCACAATATCTTCGTGCTGGTAATTACATAGAAACAACCGCAGCGCTAGTTGGTATAAATCGTGATTCAATATATGAATGGTTAAAGCGTGGCGCTAAAGAACAAGAGAGACTAGCAAAGAATCCGAGAGCTAGATTACGTAAAAGAGAAGCAATTTTTGTTGAATTTTCCGACACAGTAAAAAAGGCACAAGCACAATCTGAAGCAATGTTAGTAGGTCTAATTGGTAAAGCTGCACAAAAGAACTGGACTGCTGCTGCGTGGAGATTAGAGCGTAAATATCCAGATAAATGGGGTAGAACAGAACGTAACGTTGCAACTGCACAAGATGACCCAGTAAAAGAACTAGCAAAACAAATATCGGATTTAAGAGATGATAAATCTTCAGAAGGGTAAACAACTAGATTCAATACTAGATTCGACTGCAAGAATTAACATTTGGCAAGGTTCAGTATCATCTGGTAAGACAATATCTTCACTAATCCGCTGGATAGAATTTTGTAACAATGGCGCTAAAGGTAACTTGCTTATGGTAGGTAAGACCGAAAGAACGCTTAAAAGAAACGTAATTGATGTTTTATCAGAGATATTAGATGGTTCTGGCAGCTTCATCACAAGGACTGGTTCTGGAGAAATACAAATTGGTAATAGAACTATTTATATTGTTGGTGCTAATGATGAGAGAGCTGAAGCAAAAATACGTGGACTTACACTTGCTGGTGCTTATGGAGATGAAGTAACACTATGGAGTGAATCATTTTTTAATATGCTGCTATCAAGATTAAGAGTACCTAATGCACAACTATTTTTAACAACTAACCCAGATAGTCCTAATCACTGGCTAAAGAAAAAGTTTTTAGATAGAGAAACTGAACTTGATATTAAGAATTTCGCATTTGAGTTAAATGATAATCACACATTAGACCAGAAATATGTTGCTGCATTAAAGGCAGAGTATGCACCGCCAAGCAGCTTATGGTATAGAAGATTTATTAATGGCGAATGGGTTATGGCAGAAGGCGCAGTATTTGACTGCTTCGATAGAGAAGAAAACATAGTACAAGAGCTGCCAAAGATGAAAGAATATTATGTTGGTATTGACTATGGAACTACTAATCCACTTGCTGCACTGCTTATTGGAGAAGGCGTAGATGACCAACTATATGTAATTAAAGAATATTATTATGATTCTAAAGCAGGTCAAAAACAATTATCAGATGCGGAATACTCCAGAGAGCTACTTAAATTTTTAGATGGTTATGATGTGCGCAAGATATTTGTTGACCCATCAGCAGCTTCTTTTATAACTCAACTATGGAGAGATAATCATTTAGGTGTAACTAAAGCAAACAATAATGTACAAGATGGTATTAGAATAGTGTACAACCTTATTGGCAGCAGAAAGTTAAAAATACATTCGAGCTGCAATAAGCTAATAGAAGAGCTTGAGAGTTATGTTTGGGATGTTAAGCAACAAGAACGTGGCGAAGATAAACCATTAAAACGTAACGACCATGCAGTAGATGCGCTAAGATACGTAATGATAGCGTTAGGGTCTATTTGGAGACACTGGATAACAAGGAGTTAATATGCCTAGTCATTATGGCAAGATGAAAAAAGGTAAGAAAAGCGTTAAAGGTAAGAAGAAGAAAAAACGATACTAAATGCTAAATTTACCAGAGAATGGTTCGGCTTATCCGCCAGAGAACCATAAACATATATTTAGAGTATATCAAGAGCATTCAGCGTGGCATGCTGGAGACCCAGCAATTTTACGCAAGACTTATGCTGATGTACCGCAAGATTACAGACCCAGAAAGTACATGTTCTGGACAAGAAAAGGTGCTACTGATGCACAAGTTGAACGACATCAAATACACGTTCCGCTTGCAGGAGATATAGCACAGACCAGTTCTGATTTATTGTTTTCTGAACCACCTAACTTTATGGTCAACAACAAAGATTTTTCTGAATCTGACCAACTCAACACACAAGAGAATTTAGATTATTTACTTAGAGAATGCGGATTAAAAAATAAATTACTAGAAGCTGGCGAAACATGCGCAGCTTTAGGCGGAGTATTTTTAAGATTAGTTTGGAATACTGAATTTATGGATAAACCAACAATTCAAGTTGTATCTCCAGATAAAGCAATAGCAACTTTTATGTATGGTCAATTAGTAGCAGTTGGATATGTAACTGAATATGATTCTGCTGATGGACAAGATTATTACAGGTTAATAGAACATCACGAAGATGGATTAATTCACAATGCACTATATCAAGGAACTAAGACAAATATTGGAACAAGAGTACCGCTTGAGAGACTAGATGAAACTGCTGATTTAGAAGATGAGATAGTTCTTCCATTTAAAACATTAGCATCAGTGTATGTACCAAATCAGAGACCACTTAGAAGATTAAAAGGTTATGAATATGGTCGTTCAGATTACGATGGTATCGAAGGATTATTAGATGCAATAGATGAAGCATATACTTCATGGATGCGAGATATTAGATTAGGTAAATCAAGAATTATCGTACCTACTGAATATCTGGAGAGAAGAGGTCGTGGTCGTGGTGCTGCATTTGATATTGATGCAGAAGTATTTACTGCATTAGAAATAGACCCAAATCAAGAACATAAAGGTATTGAGAAGGTTCAGTTTGACATTAGACATGAGCAACACAGAGTAACAGTTATGGAATTGATAGATAGAGCAGTTACTGCTGCTGGATATTCTCCACAATCTTTTGGTATTAGTATTGAAGGTAGAGCAGAATCTGGTACTGCATTAAAGCTGCGTGAACGTAAAACATTTACTACACAAGGTAAGAAACAAAGATACTGGACACAACCGCTAGAAGAAATACTTGAGAAGCTGCAAATATTAGATGTCGAAATATTTAATAAACAATACAAACCAATTAAACCTAGAGTTGAATGGCAAGATGCAGTACAACAAGATGTTAGAGAATCTGCAACAGTAATTGAATCATTACATAGAGCGCAAGCAGCTTCATTAGAGACAAAAGTTAGATTATTAAATCCAGACTTGACTGAAGAAGAAGTATCTGAAGAAGTATTAAAGGTAGCAACTAATTACAATTTAGCTGACCAGAGCGTTGAAGATGTCTTAGAATTACCATGATATGGTTTATGACCCAGCTACAAATGAACAGATAGTCGAAACTTACGCAAAAGTTTTTGAAGAAGTAAACGATTTTTTATTAGAAGTTACTGCTGAATCATTATTAGAAGGCAAAAACTACGATGGTACAGTTCAAGAATGGCTGCAATTTAAACAATCAGCATTCGCTGCGTTAGCTGATAAGGCAGCAAAACAAGCAGACAAAATATCAGACAATATAAAACCATCAATTACCGCAGCAGTAGAACTTGCATATAGTATCGGAGAACAAACCGCAGCTGCTGAACTATTGAGTGTAGGTTTACCAGCAGATGTTGGCGCTGGATTTCAAGGTATATCTGAATATGCTATTGAATCCTTAATAGAAAATTCAGTATTAAGATTTCAAAATAGAGCAAACAAATTAAATGTAGTAAGAGCAACACAAGATATATACGCAGAAGTTACAGAAGAAGTAGCAGCTTTAGTTACATCTGGAGTAGCAACATTAGAAGAAGCAGTTGAAATAGCGGTAGATAGATTTTTAGATAAAGGCATAAAGTCTATTCAGTTGGGTAATAGAAACATGCAAATAGATGATTATGCAAATACTGCAATACGAACAATAGCTGGTAATGCACAAGTACAAGGTTCTTTAGATAGATATGAAGATGCTGAACAATACCTTGTATGGATTACAGATAGTCCTATGGAATGTGATAAGTGTAGAAGATTCGAAGGTAGAGTATTACGCACAACAGAAGATTTATCTAAAGTTCCAGAACAATATCATGGTACAGAAGATAGTTTAGAGTATGCAAAGAGCAAGGGTTTATTTCATCCTAATTGTACGCATTCAGCACAAATGTATATAGAAGGTTTTTCTACGCCACCTACTGATACTGATGATGAAGCAAACACTAAGAGAAGAAACAAAATACGTAGGTTACAAAAACTTGAAAGAACAAATAAGTTAAAAGAAAAAATATATCGTAATAAAGGTTTAAAGAATAGAGCTGATGGCGCAAAGCGAAGAGCTGCTAAATATAGAGCAGAGCGTAGGCAGTTTGAAGCGCAGATAGAGCGTAAATCTTTGGGGTGGTTTACTGGAGAAGATAGATTAACAAGACTTGCTGAAGCAAATGGAATTAAACCAGAAGTATTAATTTCTGCAAAAGGTAACTTACCAAGACTAAACAAGCTAGCAAAGAAAACAGGTTTTGACCCAAGATTAGTAAGCACTGAAGTTAGAAAAGGGGTAGAACAAGTTAAAGATATACCAGATATATCTGGCATACTAGATGAGTTTGGAGTAAAAGATTATAGAGAATTACCAGATAGTATTAGAGACCCACTTAGATTAAAATATAAAGAATTTTTTGAATCAGAGTTTGGTATTTTTAATTTCTTAGAACAAGAAGGTAAGTTTCATAACCCACCTACGTTGCCAGACAATGTTAAGAAAATGAACAGACCTACTTTTGAAAAATGGATAGCAAAAAATGGTAAAAAATATACAAACGAATATGGTACATGGGCATGGGATGTTAAAAAAGGCAAACCAGATTTTATATGGGATAAAAAACTGGTAGAAAATGTTTGGGCAAATGATGTTGCTAAAGTTATTGATGAACAAGTTGCAGGTGGTGCATTAGCTAACAATCAGCAAGTATTAGCTGGTGGACTTCCATCTTCTGGTAAAACATTTACGCTTGCAAACAAAGCAAACAATCCAAATTTAAAAACATATCAATTAAACGATTACGTTATTGTTAACCCAGATGATTTTAAAACAGTAATTATATTTAGAGACTACGCATCACAAGCTGATAGAAAACTAAATGATTTACTAAGTGATGTATTTATAAATGATGCAAAGTTCGGTGCTGGAAGCAAACTAACGCCATCTAATCCGATTATGAAAAGATTAAAAGTAGCGCATCCAGAGATATACAAAGAAGTTTTAAATAGTACATTTGATAAAAGCACCTTAACAGAGATTAGAGAACTTGTTGCATCTAAAGTGCAAATAGGAGATACAGGATTATTTGGATATGAAGCTGCAAACATATTACATGAAGAATCATCGGCAATGATGAAACTAGCACAAGATGAAGCATCAGAGCGTGGGCTGAACTTAATACACGATGTAACTATGGGTAGTAATAAACCAGTTTTACTTGTTGAAGATTTAATTGATGAAAAAGGTTACGAAGCTGCTGAAGTAATGTTTATTATGTACTCAAAAGAACAAGCAGCAGATTCGGTCATTGATAGATATATTCGTAAAAACTTTACAACTGCTAATAATCGTGGTGGTAGATATGTCGTATCAGATGTTATTGAAGGGTCAACTAAAAAGATTAAAAGTCCAGAGTTCGCTGCAAAGACACAAGATTTATTAGGTAGAGATGCACTTACAGATAATGAAGTATTTTTAGCAGAACTTTTAAAATCAGATGCGGTAAGTAAAAACGTAGATGATGTACAATTAGTTAATAGGTATTCAGACATAGCTGAAGATGGTCAAGCTATACCTTACTCAATAGAATTAGAATTAGATGATAATGGCAACCATAAGGTTGTTAGAAGTGCCAGCACCAACAAAGAAGTTGGTATTGATGGCATGAAAGTAAAAAAGAAAAAATAAGAAAGGCATATTATGGCATCTACTGGTGCGCAGCTTGTTGCAGTATCTCGAAAGTATCGTAATGGCGATGCAACATGGGATGATGTAATGGCAGCTGCTAAAAAACACAAACCAACTTATGATGCAGCAGAAGTATCAGACAATATATACGAAGATGATAACGCATTCGCATTACTTAGTTTAAAAGATTTCTTTATACTGCGATTAAGTGAAAAAGAAGATAAAATACTGCGAGACTATTTTAATCAGTAGTAAACTGAAACAATGACAATACAGATAGGCGATGCAAGAGCTGACATCAAGGTCTTAAAAATATATCAAGAGATAGAAAGGGATGATAAAGAGTTCTATGTATGCCTAGTTCAAGGCAAATCAACACACACTGGACTTGTACTAAGGCGTTCTATCTTAACTTTAAACGAGCAGAATCAACTGGTCGAATGCGGTAATGTTAAGCGAATTGATGATGCGGACAACTTCGATAGAATCATAGATTCTTATTTAGAAACTTATGGCTAAAAATCGATACAAATGTATCGAGTGCGGCAAGATACTACGACATATACAAACAAATCAATGGATGTGCGACCAAAGTCCAAGTGTTTGTATGAACTCAATTAAAGTAGTTTATTTAGAAGAAGAATAAATTGCATTAGTAGCACAAGATGCTACACTATCCTTGTGAGAAAAAAGGATGGTTAAAAAAATGGCAAAAACCAAGATGACACCAAAAGAAAAATATATGGTGTTTAATAATGCTGCGGTAGTTGCATTCTCTGCGGTAAAGAACAATGCCAATAATGGCAAATATGATACGAAAGACTGGTTTCCATTGGGTGCTAGTTATTTTGGCGTGAAAGGTGTTAAAGGTAAAGCACTTGAAGCGTTGAAAGATTTCGGATTCTTTAGTCATTATTATGGTGGCGTGAAATACAGAATGCCTTCTGGTCAAAGCGCAAACGTTGGAGACCAAATGGCAGAAGATTTCGAAGAAGTCTTTAAATTCAAATTGAAAGAGATGGGCTACGAAAAAGAAGTTGAGACATTTACTGATAGTTGGTATAACTAATGGCAAAAAAAGATTATTGCTACGACTGCAAGAAAGATATTACATACGAAGATTATGCAATATTTGATGTCAATGCAGGCACAAATAAAAATGCTAGTTGGAAAGATGTTTGTTTTGACTGCACAACAATTAGACATGATAGGAAATATTGGTAATGACAGACTTGACATTTTTTAAAATGTTCAGAGAAGCGCCAAATTACAGTTCAATATGTTCAGAATGTTTTAATACAATTACTGATGAAAAAAAACTAATTAAACATAACAACTGGAACTACTGCGGTGTTAAATGTTTACAATATCGAATCAGAACCGATTACTACTATGAGTGGATTAAATTTAAGAATTTAATCGATATTTATAATGATGAAGAAGTAATGGGAGAATCCACACATTTGGCATAAGTATCACAATGTGATACAATAAAATTGAAAGGATGGTTAATGAGCGATTTCGAAAAGTTCGTTGAGAGTGGGGATTGGTACTTAGATACTCAAGCACCAGACTTCATGCAAAAATTAATCCAAAACCAAAAGGAGATGAAAGCTGCTTCTACTCCGCAAGTCCAAGCAGTTGAATCTGAAGATGGGTGGTACGAGGAAGAATAATGGCAGGTTACATCGATAAATACAAAAACCGAAAAGGTGGTAAGTATGGTGTCGATGGTTTACAAGAAATGGTAGATACACATTTCAGACAACTTGCAACAAAGTTCAAATTGTATGGATTTACCGAAGCTAACTTAAAAGAGTTACAACTTATGGTAAGCATATACCAACCATTTATGAAGGGAGAAATATGAATCTATACGTGGTATTTATAAATCCATTGCGTTATGAATCAAACAATAAATTGACACAAGTCGAGTGTCATTACTTTACAGATATGACTGAAGCATCAGAGTTCGCAGAAGAGAATGGCGGTGTTGAAGTTTATTCCAGAGTGTATTGGAATGATGATGTTAAAGAAAAACAATTATCAGATATTTATTTCACACCAAATTACAAACATTATGGATTCGATAAAAAGAATCTAGTAGAAAAGAAGGGATAAAGGATGGCTAAAAAAACATTCAAAAAACAGTACAAGCTGAAAATTATTGAGCATCGTACTATTGATGTTGAAGCAGATTCAGAAGAAGATGCTATTGCATGGGCAGAAGGCAAGATTAATAAGTATGGAGTAGTTAGACCAATTACAGATAGTAACTTTAGAACTATTAAGAAGGTTTTAAAGAAAACTGCAAAAGTTATTGATGAGAAAGATTCTGCTGATACTATTGCTGCAAGAGTTAAAAGACAAGTAGCAAAAGAACTTAGTCAAGAATTATGTTACGACTGCGGAAAGACCAGAGCTAAAGAACATAGTTACGATAGAGTTACTGAAATGTATTGGGGTTCAGATGGACACGAATACCATTCAGTCAAAGGTATGCAGCGTTGGTTCGAGCATAACAAAGAGTGGAATAAAAAACATGATGCAAACTTACCAACTGAATTTACTAAATATGAATTAGAGCATATTGAGAAATTAGGTATAAGCATTGATTAGAAAGAAGGGATAATAAATGGCATATCCAGCAGGACATTACAAGAAAATAAAATTCGAAGTAATCACTACGAAGGTAGAAACCTTCGTAGTTGATGGTTACTCAGATGAACAAATATACGATTTAGAAAACGATGACCATGTGCAATCTTTATGGTTATCAGACTACAATCGTGGTACGTATAACAAGTTTGAAACTGATTCAGATATTAAACAAGAAATAAATTTTATTGAAGTTGTGGCATAACGTGATACAGATGTTAAACTTAGAAGGTATGT
>MDSZ01267896.1_pt1 | contig 11604 bp, 9 predicted proteins | sample 811201 | NCBI WGS metagenome assembly MDSZ01 (sample SAMN05326647, study PRJNA326480) | marine metagenome | isolation source: seawater | place: Indian Ocean: North | collected 2010 | reverse complement strand
TCGCCGGACCCTTTTCCGCCTCCGCGGCCGGAGTCACCGCGGCCGGTGGTACCCCTTGGAACTCCTAGGAGGTCCTTCAAAATAAGAGGGCTACGAAGCTCAACGAATCGGGAAGTTGTCCTCCAGCATCAGGTCGTGGTCGTCGTCGTCATTGTCGTCGTCGGTCGCGATGGGGCCGCCCGGGTTGTCCTCGAGGACGCAGGCACTGCCGCCGCCACCGCCGCCCCCGTTCACGTCCACGTCCTGCGACGGCACCTGGACGGTCTCCGCTCGCATGACGAGTGGCGGCACGCTGGCTCCGGTGGGCGCCGCCTGCCGCGCCTCCTCGCCGCCCTCCTCCGCATGCTCCTCCTCCTCCTCGCCCTCGTCGGTGTCGAGCGGAGACGGAGGCTGCTGCAGTGGCGGCGGTGGCGGCGCCGTCGGGTCCACGTCGAAGCACATCACGCGGCGATCGGCGACGAGCTGCGGGCATCGGCACTGGATGAAGCCGGCGTCCTGGATGTCGATGAGCAGGTTGTCGGCGACCTCGCGCTGCTCGACGGCGACGAGGCGCCCGCCGTCGGCGAGCAGCGCGCGCAGAGAGCACGCCAGCCCCTCCCGCTCGCCCTCGCCGACGAGGTGCAGCACGTCGCACATGAACACAAGAGCGGAGCGGCGACCGCCTGGCAGCTCAGGTGCGACGCTTGGGGGCATCCGCATCGGGGTGACGCGATCCTCAACGCCGGCGCGCCGTGCCTTGCCGCGGATCGTCCGAATCGCGTCGGACCGCACCTCGAGGGAGAAAACCTGGCAGTCTGGCAGCTCGGCGGCGAACGCGAGTGAGAAAATGCCAGTGCCTGCGCCGACATCGACGATCGTCGACGACGGTGGGAGTGTGCTCCCGAAATACGCGGCGAGCGTAGCCGGGCTCAGCGCATCAACGCGTTCGCGGCGGTCGAGCTTAGTCGTGAACGGCCGGCCGCCGGGTCGGTACTGGTCGACGGACTTCCCAAGCGTGCGCTGCTGCTTCAGATTCTCGAAGGCGTTCATCTCGTTGACGAGCGAGTAAAGCTTGCCTGAGCCAACGCCGAGCTTCTCGAATACGGGTGCCGCCGCCTCCGTCCACGAGACGTCGCTGATGAGTAGACGCAGCGCCTTGCACGCTTCGTCCTTCGCCGCGTCGGTCCTGCCGCGAAAGAGCGGCACGAGAATGTCGTGGACGTCCTGCGCACGCACCGCGGGCTTGCGTTTTCCCTCGTCGTACTTGAGCAGATAGCGCAGGCAGTTGAGCCCGCCAAGCACGGCATCGTCCGACGGATTGCCCGCGAGAAGCGCGAAGAGGCGCTGAAGAAGCTGCGGCGGGACGGCCGCGGGGTCTGGCGTCAGATCTGGGCAGTGCGGTTGCGGTGAGTGCGGGAGTTCACTCCGCGGCGCGCACGGGCGCTGCCTCGTGCTCGTCTACCATCGCGTGGAAGTGCTGCTGGTTGCCAACGAAGCCGAGCACTTGCGCGGCATCGTCGCGCGCCAGCTGCCCGAGCAGCGTCGTGCGCACGTTGGCGTTGAGTTCCGCCGAATGGTCGGACTCCTCGCGGCATTGCAGCAGCGACGTCCCGACTGCGAGCTCAAGGCCAACGTCGACGACGTGCTGTGACTGCGACATTGAGACGCGCACGAGGCGAAGGGCGGCGGACGACAATGGTGGACGCGCGAGGATCGCCGGCATCACGCTCGAGTACGCGTTGAGCGCGTGCAGCGCCTCAACCAGCCTCGCGTCCATCGCCGCCTCAGCGGCGCACCCTGAAAACAGCGCCTCCAGCAGCTGCGCTGACGACGGGCTCAGTTGCTTGAGATCGCGCACCGTGTACGCAGCGGTTGACGACGACGCGCCAACGGCTGCCACGCCACCTCCACCGCTCGCCCCGTCTCTGAAGTGGGGCACCGTCGGAGGGGACGGCGCGTCGGTGGCGGCGGTGTCGTGTAAGTCACCATCTTCGGCGGACGCATAAGTCTCCATCTCCGGTCCCTCCTCGAACACCGCCCTGATGAGCTTGGCGACGCGCTTCGCCCGCTCAAGCATCTGCATCCGCCTTCGTGTCTGGGGCGCGCAGAGCGCGCGCGCCACGAGCGAACGCGCCGGGATCCGGATTGCGTCATCGCGGGAGGAGGACTCACGCCTACAGAAGGAGAGAGCGGGAGGGGGTGGGGAGCTGCGGCGGCGGATGCGGCGGCGGCGGCTTCTGCGGTGCGAGCGGGTGACGCTCACCAGAAGACGTCGGCGGCGCCTTCCACCGATAGCAGGTTGCCCAACGTCGCGAGATCGTTCATCTCGTGGATCGCAGTGATGATGTGCGTGGCGGGCCGCGCCTGCGACCCGTCCGGGTGAGACAGCACGTACATCAACCCCTCGGCCGACCCCGGGTCGTGCATCAGCCGGCGGGCGGAGGCGCGGTGCGCCATCGCGCCAAGTAGCTTGACCGCAGCGCGGAGTACGTCGAATGGGAGCTGGTCCTTCGCGCGCAGCAGGGGCACCACCTGCGCGATATACTTGTCCATCGCCACCTGGTTCGTGGCGCACTCTAGGCAGCTCGCCGCGAGCGTCTCGAGCACCTCGCGAAGGAGGTCGGGCTGTTTTGGCATCGGGTGCACGAGTGGCGCGAGCAGTGCGAAGCCATCGGTCGCGAGCCGGAGATAGACCTGGGCGTCGTGGTTTGGCGCCGAGACATACCCTCTGCCGCTCGGGTCGTTCGGGTCGTGAACGAGCTTGAGCGCCGTCAGCAACGACGGACACTGCTTCAGGATCGCCAACACGTCTTTCGCGGAGCTCCTCTTCCGGACGAGGAGGCGCAGCCGCCCCGCGAGCGCCGCAAGCTCTGAAAGCGTTGCGTCGCCGCCCTCGCGCACGAGCTTCCGCACATGCTCCTCCTCGAGCAGAGCAAGCACCGACTTGTTCCCGGGGCTCACCTCGAGCGCGTCGCGCAGTGCCGACGCGGCCTCCTCCCACTGCTCGAGCCCGCGAGACGCACGCGCCTTGCGCACGTACGCCTTGACGAAGCACGGGTCGGATTCGATCGCGACGTCGGCGTCAGCCGCCGCCTCCTCCCACCGCTCGAGCTGCAGGAACGCCTCAGCGCGGTTGGCGCGCAGCTTGCCAATCAGATCGTCGTCGAGGCCGTGCGCACCCGTGCACTTGGCCGCGATCGCGATGGCCTGCGTGTACGCGCGCGCCGCCGCCTCCATCTCGCCCGCGTTGAACGCCGCATTGCCCGCGCGTTTTGCGCGATCGACCGCATCGATCGGCTCGATCGCCTCCACCCGCGGCGCTGGCGCGGCACCGTGCTCCTGAACGCTCCAGTTCTCCTCGGGAGCCACCGTCTCCTTCGTCTGGTACGCGTACGATGCGCGTGGCGCCCGACCGAGGATCCATCCCTCGCTGCCGCACGCGACCTCGCGCGATAGCGTGTGCCCCGACGCCGAGCGGTACGAGCGCGCGCCATTCTTCCGCGCGTCGCCGTCGCGGTGGTACTCGCCATTCACCTCCGCTGATCCAGCCCCACTGACGATGTAGGCCCACGCGTCGGAGCGCGCGGTGCGCTCTAGCCGCGCCCTCTCCGCCACCTCGAATTCCCGTTTCACCTTCGCTGCATGCTTGGCATTCAGCGCATCGTTCGCCGCCTGCAGAGTCGCCATTATCTCCGTCTCGCCCGCATCCTCCGGGACGTTCAGGTGCTTGTACTGCTGGATGCCCGCGTTCGTCTCGAGCTCAAAACTCGCCGCACCTTGCATGATGGCGGGAATGAGCCCGGGATGGACGTCGGGCATGTGGAGGAGGAATGAGAAGCTGTCAAAGGTCAAAGTCGTGGTGCCAACTTCGGCGCCGCAAAAGGTTCAGACGTGAAGTAGGAATTCCTACGGTGTGGGTCCCTACTGTATCCTCAGAGCAGCCCTCGTAGCACTCGGAACCGAGCGCTATGCCTCCCCTCCTGCGGCCGCTGCGCCGCCTCTCGGCTGCGAGCCGCGCGTACCGCGAGCTGCTCGTGGCGCAACGGAACCTGTTCGCCAGCGATGTCGACGCACGTGCGCTCGCCCGAGCGCAGACGCGCGGGCACTTCCTTGAGAATGCAGCAGCGACACGCGAGCTTGCGGAGCAACTCGTGTCCGACGCGCACGCGTCCGCCGCGTTTCTCCGTCACAATGTGGGGCAGACGGTGCGCGACCAGACCTCGGGGAACTTCGTGCTCGTGCCGAAGCCCGAGCACCTGTCGCGAGAGACGGCGCCGCCACCGCCCTCTGACGTGAACCCATGAGAAGAGAGGCGCCTCGAGTGCACTGTGCCTCTCCACGATACGCCTCGTACGGATGCGGTTCTCAAAGCGCTCTCGACATGAGCGCGGCCGTGGACCGACGTGGCGGCGGCGGCGGCGGCGGCGGCGGCGGCGGCGGCGGGCGGCGAGGTTTTGGCGGCAGGAAAAAGAACCAGCATCGGCTCCGAATACGGCGCGGCATCTCGACGCGGTCGCTCACGCGGTGGCGACCCCGACGCACCTGACGGCCACGGCACCGCCCTTGCCGGCGCGAATCGCAAAGCGCGGATGTTAGTGTATGAACTCGAAGGTGCGTAGAGCATTTCTGTACTTTCACCGTGCCACGGGACCGCTTCTTCTGCAGTCCTAGGGGCCCAGGAAGTCCTACAACAACCTGCTAGATGGCCGTCAGTGTCTTTCGGCCTGTCGATGCGGCGCCACTCTCCGCCTTCCGCGCCGTATTCGGAGCACTGATGCTTGTGCACGTTGCCCGCCTGCACTTCCACGGCATGTACTGGCGCTCGGTTGTAGCACCACCCTTCCACTTCACTTTGAGTGGTGTGCAACTGCCCGTGCCGTCAACTCCGCGTGCCGCATACACCCACCTCATGTTCCTTGCGCTGTCGGCCGCCGGCCTCGCGCTCGGCATGTGGCCGCGGCTGTGCGCTTCGGCATTCGCAACGGCGTACGCGTACTTTGTGCTTTGCGAGCGCACGATGTTCAACAACCATTTCTATTTATATGCCATTTTCGCGGCGCTCCTCGTGCTCATCGGCGGCCCGAGCCGTCGTGCGTCCACGCTGTGCTGGTGGCAGCGCGCGTTGCTCCGCGCCCAGCTCGCGCTCGTCTACGCGTACGCCGCCGTCGCGAAGCTCAATGAGGACTGGCTTGTGCACGGCGAGCCGATGGCGACCAAGCTCGCGAGCGAGAGCGCGTTGCACGAGCCCGGAATGCGCTGGACCCTTGACGCGATGCCTGCGCTCCCACTTCTCGTGTCGTGGGCAGGCGTCGCCGTCGATGGGCTCGCACCGCCCTTGCTACTTTGCAACCGAACGCGGCCAATCGGCATCGCGCTCACGTGCGCGTTCCACGTCGGCAACGCCGCACTCTGGCGGCTCGGCGACTTCCCGTGGGTGATGCTCGCCACGAGCCTCATCTTCCTCGACGCCCTTCCCGGCGGCTCCGCTCCGCCAAGACCGCCGCCGCCGCCGCCAGGCCGCCCGCAGCTCGCGAGGCTGGCGGCGGGCGTGGCGCACCTGCTGGTGCAGCTGCTGCTCCCTCTGCGGCCGCTGGTGCTCGCGGGTTTCGACCCGCTCGACGCGGTCCACACCAAGGCGCACACGCTGCTGTCGTGGCGCTTCATGGCGGTGTCGACGCGCAACTTCTTCAACTTTTCGCTGCGGTCGACGCGCCTCGGCGCCACCTTCGTGATGACACGCACGCTCAACCGGCTCCACCTGGTGCACCCCGATGGCACCGCCAGGCCGCTGCCGCTCGCTCCGCCGCTGCACTCGCGGCAGGCAGGCTACATGCCTTATTCAGCGCCGATGCTCGCGACATTCGCTCGCGCCGCGGCCGAGAGGCACCCCGGCTACGCGGTGCGCGGCGAGCTCTGGAGTTCGATCAACGGGCGGCCGCTTCAGCGCTTCGTCGACGCAGCTGCGGATCTCAGCGCTGTCGAGGTATCCGCGCTCAGCCGTCCGCCGTGGGTGCGCACGCTGCTCCGGCGCTTCGGGTCGCCCGTGTGGCGCGCTCGATTGCGGATGCTCCGCACGCGGATTCGTGCGGCGGGTCATGCCGCGGTCATCTTCGCGGACGCGCCGGGTGGGGTGCGCATGCACGCCGAGGAGCTGCGCGGCACCGCGCTGTTCCCCGTGCGCGCACTGCTTGTGCCCCTCGCCGGCACGCTCCGCGTCACGACGCCCGCGGGCGCCGCCGAGCTCGCGCCACCCGCGTGGTCCGAGGCACCGGACGGCCAGCCCGAGCTGCGCCCGCGCGCCGCGCCTGCCGAATTGCCCCTTGGCGAGGCCCACCGCGTGCGGACGACCGGGAGCGAGCCTAGCTGCTGGGCGTATGTCTTCGGCGAACGCCCGGCGGCGTCGTGATTTTTCCCGACAAAACCGGGACCCTACGTCGGTCGCCCAGGAATTCCTACAGTACCTTGTAGGAAGCTTCCTACACGCGGTCAGTCGAGATACAGTAGCACTCAGAGCTTCAGAAACACACGTGTACGGGAGCAGGCAGGGTCCACACAAAAAGGCTTTTTGTCTCCTTCCCCGGGACGATGACGTCTTCGCCACGCCTCGCCCTCCTCATACTCTGCACGGCACCCCTCCCCTCGACAAGCATCGCAGTGGTGCGCCCGCATCTGGCTCCGTTCACGGGTCAACGGGCAGTCGCGGCTTCGGCCGCAAACTTGGCCGCGCGTCCGCAAGGTTTGTCCTGTCGGATGTGCGCCGCTCCCGTTCCGCGCTCGCCGCAGATCTTGGCGGCCGTCCGCGCCGTGGCGCATGCGCTGTGGCCGAGCACGCTCACCAAATTCTGGGGGTGGCACGCGCTCTCGTGGGGAGTGGCGTTGCTGAGTTTCGCGTTCGCACACCGCGCCACCGCCGTGGTGGCCACAGGGTACGCCATCGCGCTCGCTGCGGCGAACTTCGCGCTCGCCGTGCTGCTGTACCGCAACGCGGAAGAGGCTGGCGTCGCGCTATCCGCCGCCGGTTGCGCGTACTTCGCCGGCACGGTGGCACTGCTGCGCACGGCCGGCGCGGCTCTTGGACCGCCGGTGACGCTGCGCGCGCTGCGCCTGTGGCACGTGGCGCTCGCGGCGGGCTCAGCCGCCTTCGCGATCAAGGCGTCGAATAAAGATCGCCTATTCTCGCATGGCGGGTTGACTCGCCGCGACGGGCGCGGCAGTGCGCTACCGCTCCTCGTCTTCGTCAACCGCAAGTCGGGCGCGAAGCAAGGTGCGCGTGTCGCCTCTGAGTTGCTCGATGAGGCGGCACGCGCTGAGGCGGATGGGCGCACGCTGCGCGTCGTCGACCTCGCCGAAGAGCCACCCGAAGGCGCGCTCGCGGCCTTCGGAGCCGAGCACGGTGCGTATCGCGTGCTCGTGTGCGGCGGCGACGGAACCGTCGCTTGGGTGCTCGGTGCCGTCGAGCGGCTTCGCTACCGTCCGGCGGTGGCCGTGCTGCCCCTTGGCACAGGCAACGATCTCTCGCGCGTCCTCGGCTGGGGCAAGGCGTACCGTGAGGGGAAGCTGCAGGCTACGCTCGCCGATCTCGACGGCGCGCAGGTGGCGCTGCTCGACCGTTGGCACGCGCGCGGCCGACTGCCCGACGGCGTGACCAGCCGGCCAATGTGTAACTACTTGTCCATCGGGGTCGACGCAAAAGCGGCGCTGCTCTGGACGCGGCTTGCGAGAGCAAAACCAGCGCTCTTTCAGCTGCGGCTGCTCAACAAGCTCTGGTATATCATCTGCGGTGCTCCCGAAGTTGTGCTCCACTCGTTCCGCGACCTGAGCGAGCGGTGCGAGCTGTACTGTGACGGCGAGCGCATCGAGGTGCCGCCGTCGGCGGAGGGGCTGATGGTGCTCAACACGTTGTCGTACGGTGGCGGCTCCGACCTGTGGGACGAGGAGCGCCGCGCGCCGCTGCGCACTCGACTGCGCCGGCCAGTGGCGAGCCTGCCGACGCGCGCGGCGATGGACGACGGCGTGCTCGAGGTCGTTGCCGTCACTGACGTTGTCCATCTCGCGGCTGCGCTCGGCGGCTTCTCCAACGGCATGCGCGTCTGCCAGGGACGGCGCGTCTCCGTGCGCATTGACGGAGCCGGAATCCCGCTGCAGATTGACGGTGAGGTGTTTGACACTCCGCCAGCCGACGCCCCCCCCTTCAGCCTGACGCTCGAGCGCACCGACCAAGCGTACATGCTCGCCGCGCCTGCCGCCGCCGACGCTGCTCCGGTGGCGCTCGCCGTTGAGCGCGCTCTAGCAAGCGGGTTCATCTCAGTCGCACAGCGTGATGGTCTCCTGCGGGAGGTCGCGGGCCATTCCATGGAATAAATTTTTTCACCGCCTCCGCCTCCGCCTCCACCGCGGTAGGCAGGCGAACCCCATCCTCCTCTAGTTGCAGATGGAAGAGCAATCCGTACCGCTGGCAGTGAACACGATACGCACGGTCGTACCCGACGGAGGCACGCCACTGCGCGAGCTCGAGGGCCATGCGCGACTCGTTGAGAAGGGCTGCGCGCAAATGGCGCTTCCGGTCGAGTGACGACAGGTGGCCGTCGTCCATATCGGAGCGATGGCGGCTCACGTCGAACTTGGAAGCGGCGCGGACGAGTGCCGCGACCTGTCCGCTTGCCGCCCCCTCCTCTGCCTTCGCCGTCGTTGCGCTCGCGCCGGCGCCCGCCGGCGCGAGAAGGAACGTGAAGAGCGCGCGCATCGTCCCATCGAAATCAGCCTGGGTTGCCTCCATCCGTAGTGTGAGCGCGCGCGCATGGCGACGCGTGTGCATGTACACTTCCGCTTGCTGTGCGATCTGATCGCGGATCGAGCGGCGACACTCAAGGAATAGCCCGGTGCGCGTGTCCGACGTCCGCAATGCTTGCTGTATCGAGACGCCCTTGAGATCCTTTCGAGGCTGCCGCAGCCACGTTTCGCGCGAGTGCAGGTGGTAGCTGCGGCGGGGATGGGAGACATGAGACTTGGGAGACGCGCGGTGCTTCCGAGTCTCGCGACGCACAGGTATGCCGATATGCACACGTCGAGAGGCTCGCGTACGACGTGCACAAGCGGCGCGCCGACCGCCGCACCCGGCGACGCCGGGTCGAGCCACAGCCGCCGCAGCTTCGGCAGCGACACGTGCTCGTCGAAGCACACGCCAGGCTCGAGGCGCTGCAGTGACACGCAGCGCTCCCAGTGCGGCCTCTGGAAGGGGAGGGAGGCCCGCGCGGCGTGCAGCTGTAGCACCTGCAGGGGAAGGGCGCGCCGTGTGAGATCTCGCGGCGAGGCATGCGGCCGCTGCGGGTCCGCTCTAGCTGCCGCACACGCTCGAGGAACAGTGTGCCCGTCTTGTGGTGCGAGCCCGCGAAGACGAGCGGCGAGCGCTGATCGGCGCAGCGGCAGCTGCCGCTCGCCGGCCCGAGGTCGGCCTCCCAAGCCGATCCGCGGAGCGCGGCGCAGACTGCGGCATAGTTGACAAGGGCCATGCAAAGCGAGTTGGGAGATCGCTTCGCCGGAAGCAGCTCCGCAAGCGCTGCCGCCCCCGTGGAGGCCGACGGGGCGGCGGCTCCAGAGTGGTTGTGTGCGCGAAAGACGGGCAAGCCGAGGTGCGCGGCAACCCGGCGGAGCGTGCCCTCCGGCTCGTACAGTAGCTGCTCGTAGTGAAGACGCAGCGCCGAGCCTACCAGGCTCGAGGCGGTGCAAAGAAGGGTGCGGAGCGCTGCAGCGCCGAGTTCGAGGAGCGCGCGCAGTTCTTCCGCTGGCACCTCCACGCCGCTCCCGTTGCCGCGCGTCGTCGCGGCGGGGGCGGCGGCGGCAGCGGCACGCCCTGAAGCACGCGGGTGCGCACGGACGTACCGCGAAAGCGCGTGCTTCACGCGGTTGCGCCGCGTAAGTGTGAGCAATCGCACGGCCGCCGCAGGTGGCGGCGTCAGATGCGTCGAGAACCAGAGGGCCGGCGGGAGAAGACGGCTGCGGTTGACCTCGCGAAGCGCGCGCGGCGTAAGCACGAGGCCGGCCGTTAGATTGGCGAACCGTCGCCGCGTGCCCGAGGAGACGCCAGCTTGATCCCCAGACATCGCGCGCACCGCCACAAGCCAGCGGCGCGCGGCGTCCTTGGCGCGGCCCTCTCCTTCTCGCGCGATGAACAATTGGACGGGCTGCGCCTGCAGCAGCTGGACGAGCCATCCCTCGCCCACATGAGGCTCGTGCAACACAACGAACGGGGCCAGCCGGTTGGATGGCGGCAGCGTCTGCGGTGGCAGCGCGCACGGCGTCGCTTGCTCGAGCCCGTCGCCAGACGCGTTCACATCCTCGGCCGGGCGTGAAGCCGCGTCAAACTCCAGCTTCTCCTCCCGCATCCAGCTCGAACCGCGACGCGACGCCTTGAAGCCAACGATGCACATCAGCGTGCCACCCAGAAGCAAGGCCGCGGATGGAGGCAGGCCGTCGCTGCCCGACATCGTGTGGGATAGCGATGGAGGGCTGGCGGTCAAAGCGCCGCCTGCCTCCGCGACTCACGAGCTCTGCGGCGGCCACGCAAGTGGCCTTAGCCTGTGCGAGCGCAGCGGAAGCAGTGAGCGCTTTCCTCGCGAGGCTCGCGCCTTAGAGAGCTCTAAGTGAAGTATCTATGCAAGAGCTCGAGCTCTACTACCGTTCATACCAAACAGTAGGATTCCTTACAAGCTTTGTACCTGAAGTAGTTTGCATGTGGAGGATCCTCCGCGCCCGCCGCCTCTCGGACACGGCGCGCGCCACGCTGGGTGTGGCGGTGACCGCCTCACAGCCGGAGATCAAGCAGGCGTACCGCGCGCTCGCAAAGGAGTGGCACCCGGACCTGCACCCAGGTGCGAGCAAGGCGCGCGCCGAGGAGAAGTTCAAAGCCATCAAGCAGGCATACGAGGCGCTGGCTGCCGCCGGAGTGGGCGGTGCGGCTGCGGGCGGTGCGGCGCAGCGGCAAGCCCAGCGGCAGAGTCGCCACCGCTTCCGCGCGCGGCGGCCGCAGCAGTCTGCTGCGTTCACATTCACGTCCTATTTGGGGTTTCGCGGCCGGCACGGGCACTCTCACTGGTACGAGGACACTGCACACGCGGCGGAGCGCGTCGACGCGCAGCGCGCCCGGCGGATGTGGGCGGGCGTTGGCACGTTCATCCTCGGGCTCGCCGCCATCAACCTGTCCGCGGCGCGCGACCGGCGGCTCAAAGCGAGCGGGGACCTGGTGGACGCGTGGTTCAACCAGGCGACGCGCCGCTGGGAGACGCCGCCACCGCACATGCACAAGGACGCTCTCATGTCGACGGCGATTCACCTCAAACCGCCTCACACAGTGTACAGAGCAAGCAGCGCGCGAGGCGGTAGGCGTGCCGGTGCAACCCGGACGCTCGACGGCTCGACGGCAGAGCATTCGTACCTGGCGCGGCAGCGCGGCGACAAGACTTGACTGCCTTCGAGTGGCTTGCACTCGGGGTTTTGGCCAGCACTCAGCGCTATCGAGTTATTTTGTGTGTGCGCGCGCGCGCCCGCGTGTGTGCACGGGAGTCGTGGCGGGACAAATACCTAGAAATTCCTAGCATTCCTAGCTGTCCCTCGAAGCATGAAAGAGAG